>Ga0187890_10001172_pt1 | contig 19057 bp, 13 predicted proteins | sample June2016WEW_21_1_FD_133005 | JGI IMG/M metagenome (GOLD analysis project Ga0187890, IMG submission 133005) | Peatland microbial communities from SPRUCE experiment site at the Marcell Experimental Forest, Minnesota, USA - June2016WEW_21_10 | ecosystem: Environmental > Terrestrial > Soil >... | reverse complement strand
CGTTGGTCGCGCCATCAGCGGTCGCCGGGACCGGGATGCGTGTGCTGTAGACCATATATGTCCCCCCCAGTGCTTGCGTCGAGAGCGCCAGAACAAATGCAAAAATGAGCCTACCCTGTTTCATGCCGATGCCCCCTGTTGTCGTTGACGTGCCTTCACCCTACGGGAGAAATCCGATTTTGCAAATACTGTCCTGATTGATTTGAGCAGTTTCGGCCAGGGGCGGGAGCGCCGGCGGGTCATGGTGATTCAGGGATTTGCGAATCCCGCCAATGAGGGTTCGCGGCGAGAGTGGTTTCTGGACGAAACCACAAAGTCCACCCTGAAGCATCTTTGGTGAGACATAGTTATCACACGCGGTCGTTAACAGGACGCGAACGTGAGGATTGATGCGTTGCAGCCGTTCAAAGACTTCGTCCCCGCGGAGGTTGGGCATGAAGTAGTCCAACAACACCAATTGGATTTCCGGCCAAAGAGCCTCATAGACATCGAGGCCTTCCAGGGGGTCGGAGACGGTCAGGACCACCCAGCCTTCGCGTCTCAACAATCTGCGGACGCTGTTCAAGACTTCCGCGTCATCGTCGATGACGAGGATGACATCTTGGCCGACACTGGCAGACCCGCCGGTGGTGGAATGATTGGACTGAGTCAGGTCAGAGTCGTTGTGAGGAATTCCTTCTATTGCCATACCTGGCGAACCTCGGTTATCAGACCGTCTTTGATCCGCAGTTTCCAAATGAAGCCGTGTGCGCCATGCGCCCGAGCCTCCGCCTCAGCTGTGGCCGAGTCCTCCGCCGTCATGATGATAATCCGCGCGTAGGGCAGGCGGCAGCGCAGAATCGCCGTCGCTTGCAATCCGTCCATGACCGGCATGTGCAGATCCATCAGGACCAAGTCCGGCCCGAGCAATTCCGCCATGTGCAACGCCTCCCCGCCACCCATCGCCGTACCGACCACTTGAAACAACGGTTCCGTTTTTAAGTAAGCGCACAAAGCCTTCAAGAACCTGAAGGAATCATCCACCACTAACATGCGGAGCGGTTGGGGGAAGTTGTCGGGAGCGGACGGCGCGGTCGGGGTTTGGTTCATCACACCAGACTGTAGAGGGGTTCCGTGGAAAGCTGAAATCACTGCAATCCCTATTTCCGACCGGGGACTCACCCTAGAAACTCGGAGCACCGCTCAACCTCTTATGAAATGATTGCAAATGGTATAGCGGACGAAGTCTGTCACGAAGTGCGGGTCGAGTTTGTGCATGGCGTTGGCCCGGTGCGCATCCACTTACCCATCGCTCGATTATCCAGACAACCCCGCTTCCTGCCTGTTCTGATGTTATTCAGTTCCTGATGACGGAGCACGTAGGTTGAGATTGGTTCCGAGCGGACGGCTTAAATAAGGATGGCAACCCTGAGACCGCGTTGGATCGACGGCAAACGCTCGGAATCGCTTGTCAGCATTGTCAAAGGTGGTATTCTGAGCGCTCGTTCGACTCGATGTTCGACAAATGCCGTGGGGCGCAAGTCATACGGGAAATATCGGCTGCTAGCTTGTCTGGCGGGATTCCTGTTGGCCGTCACGTCCCCGGCCATCAGCCATGCGGAAGAGCTTCCGTTGTGGGAGGCGGGGCTCGGATTTGCCGGCCTGAGCCTTCCGGATTATCGCGGTTCCGACCAACAACGCTTCTATGTGTTACCGCTGCCGTATCTGGTCTACCGCGGTGATTTCCTGCGGCTGGACAGCAACGGGATAACTGGTTTGCTGTTCCACTCGGAGCGAGTGCGATTCAACATCAGCGCCGATGCCTCGGTGCCCGTCAAGAGCACCCGGGACACAGCCCGGATGGGGATGCCGGACCTCGATCCCGTGGTCCAGATCGGACCGTCAATCGAGATCAGCCTTTACAGAGACACGAATTCCGAGCGCGTGGTGCAGTTCTGGGTCCCGGTCCGTGCCGCCATTGCCACGGATCTTTCCCGGTGGAACGACATCGGCTTCGTGGTCAATCCCCAACTTACGTTTGATCTTAATAACACCGGGCCGGGCAAAGGGTGGAATTTCGGGTTGGCCGTCGGCCCGCTCTTCGCGACGGAACCGTACCACGAGTATTACTACGGGGTAGCCCCTCGGTATGCGGTGCCCGGTTCTCGACCGGCCTATGATGCGCGCGGCGGATACAGTGGTTCGATGCTGATCCTGACCGTAACCAAGCGATTGGGCCATTTTTGGTTCGGTGCATTTGCCCGCTATGATGAACCGTCCGGCGCGGTATTTGCAAACAGCCCGCTCATGAGGACCGACCATTCCGTGATGGCTGGATTCGGTCTTGCTTGGGTGTTTGCGGAATCGAAAACATTGGTGCATCCCTCGCCATAGAGGATTCGTGATGGGAATTCATTGTGATTCCGGGCTGGTTCGCGGGTCTGGTTCGATCATGAGAGATGGTGCACCCCTTGGGGACGGTGGATGGGCCCTGAGTCGGCATCGTGGGCCGGTATCCATGACGGTCGTGCGAGATCGAGGCTGGAAGGATGGATTACGAGATCAGGGGGAGCTTTATTTGGCTCTCCTCCGCCTTCACCGGCGGGGCTTCTGAGGCAGCATCCGCGAATGGGGCAGTGGTCGGAGGGACGTTTGTGGAACGGCTCGGTGATGCAGAGGCTGGCGGGTGTCAGCTGCCAGGTTAATCTCACTGGGTTGGGTCTTCTTGCCGAAGTTCCGAAAAAACAGCTTTAGGAATTGCTTCTTCCACGACCTCGGAGGCGATTGGCAAATGTTGTCTTGCCGGACGAACGCACAGACGCCCGGAAGCGAATGTTTGGCACAAGAGGTTGGTCTGGTTTGACGGCAGCCGTGAGTTTGCGTTTCGCTGTCGAGCGGATGCAGCGGAGCGTGAAAGGGGTTGTCTGGGAGTTTCACACCAACACGCTCGTTGTTTCCAGTGCCGCGTCTGGATGGTACATCGGTGTGAACGGCTCCGCTCCTCTTTTGTGTGTGTCCGGGAGAAATACCCGGCGAACCTCGGTGATCAAACCGTCGGTGATCCCTAGTTTCCGAATGAAACCGTTTGCCCCGTGCGCCCGTGCCTTCACCTCGGCTGTGGCCGCGTGCTCTCTCGTCATGATAATAATCCGCATGTTGGGCATGCGGCGGCGCTGAATCGCCGTCGCTTGCAAGCCGTCCATGAACGGCATGTGCAGATCCATGAAGACTAGGTCCGGCTCGAGCAACTCCACCATGTGCAGCGCCTCGCTGCCATCCAGCGCAGTACCGACCACTTGAAACAACGGTTCTGTCATCAGGTAAGCGCACAAGCCTTCCATAAACATGACGGAATCATCGACCACTAACGTGCGGAGCCGGTGGGGGCGGTTGTCGGGAACGGGCAGAGTGGTTAGGGTCTGTTTCATCACACCAGACCCTAATGGCGTTCATGGAAAACCTGAAATTACTGAGTGCCCTATTATTGACCGGGAAATCACCCTAGGAACTCAGCTCAGCGCACCACTTCAAGCTTCGATGATACGGCGTCCGGCTGCCCTGCCTCGACGACTCGAAGATGACCGCGACGACGGAGCGGCTGCCCGTATCCCCTGAGGGGGAACATCGTCGGCTAGACGGTCTCGATCTCGTTTTCTTTAGCGGTGGTTTTCCTTGCCCCTTTTTTCGCGCTTGCCATTGCTGTCGTGTTGTAGCAGTTTGTAGCAGTTGGGAGGGGTTCCGGTGCGCTTCTGTGCGCTTGACGAGTGCATAAACTCGCATAAACCCGCATAGAGGCACGCCGGGAATGGTTTCGATTCCCATCGCCCGCTCCAGTCTTCGTTCGCAGGCGTTGCGGGCTTCGACCGGTCGGCGAGGCATTCCCTGGGCGCGGGGAGAGGTACCGAAGTGGCCAAACGGGGCAGACTGTAAATCTGCTGGCTTATGCCTTCGGTGGTTCGAATCCACCCCTCTCCACCATCTCACCCGCAAGGACTTATGCGGGTTTTCTTTCTGGCAGTGAGTCGCGTGCGCCTCCTCTGGATACCATACGTGGATACCACCACAGCTTCGTCATGATTGTCTGGGCAGCCTACGATGAATAGCCATCCGTGAAGCGCAGGAAGGAGGTCCTGGGGCAGTCATCAGCCGCGCCGGTCGCTTTGGCATGGCTGGTCGGATCTCGATCACCGACGTTGGATGAGTTTTTTGACTTCGTGAGGTTACACGCCATGGGCGCTCGTTCTCCAATAGCGACCGGAGGTTGCGTCTGCGCCTCCATCTGAACACTACTTCGTCATTCCCGATTCTGCATTCGCCCGTGTTAGGCACAGGATCAAATACGTCTCAGGTGCCTCCCCCGCTGCCAATGCTCGATGGAACTCCCTCTTGGCGTCATCGAACCTGTCCAATTCCCAGTAACACCGGGCCAACGAGAGAGAGGACACCGCCGCTCCGCCTTTTCGGGCTCTTTCCAGGAATTCGATTGCCCAACCCCAAACTCCGCGAAATGCATACCAGTCGCCCACCTCGGCGAGAGCCGCGGCGTCATTTGGGTTTTTGTGGATAGCATCAAAAGCGCCGCGCAACCGTGCGCCGAAAGCCTGATATTGTTCGGCCCTTGAGAAGTCCCAGAGCGTGACGGTGCCGTCCCAACCGCCTGTCAGCGCAAGTTGACCATCCCGCGAAAACGCCAGGCTCCGCACCTCTGCTTGGCGGCCGACGAAGCTTTGCAGTTCCCGGCTGTCGGCCAATTCCCAAGGCTTGACTGTCTCATCCTCACCACCCGACGGCGCGAACTTCCCATCCGGTGAGAACGCCAGGCTCCGCATATCTCCCCGATGGCCGGCGAAGCTCTGCAGTTCCCGACCGCTGACCACCTCCCACAGTTTGATTGTACCCTTGACACCGCCTGAGAGTGCGAACCTCCCATCCGGTGAAAACGCCACGCTCTGCACATCTCTCTGGTGGCCGACGAAGCTCTGCAGTTCCCGACCGGTGGCCACGTCCCACAGATTGACCGTGCCATCGGCATCGCCTGATAGTGCAAGATTTCCGTCCAGCGAAAATGCCACGCTCAGGTCTCGCCCTTGGTGGCTGGCGAAGCTGCGCAGTTCTCGACTGTTGGCCAATTCCCAAAGCTTGGCTGTCCCGTCCTCACCACCCGACAGAGCGAACTTCCCGTCCGGCGAAAACGCCAGGCTCCGCACATCCCCCCGATGGCCGGCGAAGCTCTGCAGTTCCCGACCGCTGGCCACTTCCCACAGTTTGACTGTGCCGTTGACGCCGCCTGACAGTGCGGTCTTCCCATCCGGCGAAAACGCCACGCTGACAACGTCTCCTTGGTGGCCGGCGAAGCTCTGCAGTTCCCGACCGCTGGCCACCTCCCACAGTTTGATTGTGCCCTTGACACCGCCTGAGAGTGCGAACCTCCCATCCGGTGAAAACGCCACGCTCCGCACATCGGTCTGGCAGCCGGCGAAGCTCTGCAGTTCCCGACCGCTGGCCACTTCCCACAGTTTGACTGTGCCGTTGACACCGCCTGACAGTGCGGTCTTCCCATCCGGCGAAAACGCCACGCCGACAACGTCTCCTTGGTGGCCGACGAAGCTGCGCAGTTCCAAACCGCTGGCCACTTCCCACAACGCGACGGTGCCGTCCCGACCGCCTGTCAGCGCAAAGTTCCCATCCGGAGAGAACGCCACACTGAAAACATCCCCCCCGTGGCTGACGAAGTTGCGTAGTCCCCGACCGCTGGCCACCTCCCACAGCGTCATCGTACCGTTGACACCACCCGACAGTGCGAAATTCCCATCCGGCGAAAACGCCACGCTTCCCACGCGTCCCTCTTCGTGGCCGGTGAACGAGTTCAATGGAGGGGGGCAAGTCCGGTAGCTATCCCACAGACCCAGCATGGCACCGGTTACTGGACGGCCAAGTTTTTTGAGCAAGCCAATGGCCGCTCCATAGCGTATTCGGGCCTCGTCTCCGCGCTGTGCACCCACCAAGGTGTCGCCTAGCAAAACAAGGCTTTCAGCGAGTCTGAGTTCTGCTTCGTTGGTCGCCGACACCGCAGCCAGGCGCACTTGTGCGATGCGGAAGTACGAGGCGACAGCCACTCCTCCGATGGCAACCACGACGACCGTCGCAGTGACGACAGGCCGCCTGTACTTGCGCAGCCACTTCCCAAAGAAATACGCGGTTGTCGGTGGCCGCGCCGATAGCGGCTGGCCCGCCAGATAGTTGGCAATATCCTGCGCCAAATGCCCCGCGGTGCTGTAGCGATTGTTCGCGTCATGCGCCAGGCATTTGAGCAGCAGCGCTTCGAGTTCCCTATCGACCTCGCTGTTTAATGCGCTTGGCCGCTTCGGTTCCTCCTGGGCTATACGACGGACGACGTCCTGCCATCCCGCCGACTGGTCATAGGGAAAGCCTCCCGTGAGCGAGCGGTAAAGAATCACGCCAAGGCTGTAAACGTCGCTTCTCGCATCCAACCGATCGCGCTGTCCCGCCGCCTGTTCGGGTGACATAAACGCTGCCGTGCCGGCGACCTGTCCGGCCACGGAGGTTGTCGTCTTCATCCCGCCCGCCTGCATCGACTTGGCCAAGCCAAAGTCCAACAAGTGCGGCTCGCCATCCTTGCTCACGAGGATGTTCGACGGTTTCAGGTCGGCGTGGATTACCCCGCGCTGGTGAGCGTACTGCACCGCGTGGCAGACCTTTTCCATCAGCTCCAGGATCTGCCGTTGCTTCAGGCGATTTTGCAGAACGTATTCATCAAGCGGCAGCCCATCGATGAATTCCATCGCGTAGCAATACACGCCTTGGCGCAATCCACTGTCATACACGCGGGCAATGTTCGCGTCCTCTAGGCTGGCAGCCAATTCGACTTCCCGCTCAAAGCGTGTCCGCAGTTTATCGGAACCGATGATCGCCGGGTTAAGCAACTTCAGCGCGACCTGCCGGTTGGTGCTCAATTGCACGGCCCGCCAGACCGTGCCCATGCCGCCTTCTCCCAACTTGCCGATAATCTGGTAGCCCTCGATCTGTGGCGCATAGCGGGGTGGCGCGTACTGCTCACCGGCACCGGCGTCGCTCATCTTCAGCAGGGGTTTGCTGTCTGGCGACTCGGGGATTTCTCGCTCCCGTTTTGGCCGGTCCGGCCCGATAACCGTTAGCGCCTCCCGAAACAGCGAGCGGGACAATTCGTCAATCCACGGCTGGGCGACAATCCATTCCACCCCTTGGCGAAGAGCCTGGTCATCCAGCGCTGTGATCCGCTGGCCACAGCGCATCAGGGCGACCACGATGGCCGCGAAATAGACCACCGTCGCAATCTCTGGCGGCAAAGTGCTTTGGGGGTTGTTTCTGTTGGCCTTGGCAAACTCCTTCGTGAGCTTCAACACCTCAAGGGGGGGGTGGGGGTGGCGCAACAGGTCGCCGAAGGTGTTGAGAGGGATGCTCGCCGAGGGGCGGAGCGCATCGAGTGTTCCCTTCGACTCCGGCGCGAAGTTCCCCAGGTCAAGCCCCAGCGGCGAATCCAGTTGATGGCGAAGAATCGAGCCCAATTCATCCGGTTGCCAGTCGTGCTTCGTGCCCGTGTCCAAGTCCATCATCCGCGCCAGGGCGGCGGGATCGCTCTTGCTCAAGTCTCGTCTTGCCACGTTCATCTCACATCCCGGTTCCAAACCTCATCTGTACCTGGTACGCAAGGGGCGGCTCAATCACGCGCCGGCCCCTGAAAGAATTGCCCGCAATTCCTGAATTTCTTCATCTGTCCCGGCCTTGTCTCTTGCGTACTCGGCGACAACTGCGTGCAGGGCCCGGACAAATATACGCCTTGCGGTGACCAGCGCGTTGGAAGCTTCCGTGGGAGACTTGAAGCCGAACCTCTGCACCACCTGCTCGTAAGGCAAAGGTTCAACCCCCTCAAGGATGGGCGCGACAACGCGGCAGTCAAACACGTTCCAGTAAGCTAACTTTCCCGACGCCATGCATTCGGTTTTCACCCGCCCCAAGGCTTCGGCGATTACTTCGCGGGCCCATGCCACGTCGAATGGATCGGGAGCGGGCGGAACCACAGCGAGTTGATTGGCCGAGTCATCGAGGCTTACGAACCCCTGTTCTGGCGATCGCTTCTTTGCGCCTTCGCGTCGGATCACGCTGACAATGTAGCGGTCGAGCGCCGTGAGGAGAATGGTGCGAAATCGGCCCTTCGCGGGATCGGCACTGGAGACGAGGCTGCCCTCCAAAACCTTGGTAGAAATGAAACCCTGTATCAGGTCATCTGCCACATCGGGCGGGATCTTCTTCTTTAGTACCAGATGAGCCTTGAGCGCCGGTCGGTAACGGCTCAGCAATTCGTTTAGAGACCCCAGGCTTGTCTGGTCACTAGGCAAGCCGGCGTGAGCCACCAAAGACCAGTCTGTTGCCGGCAAACCACGAAAATCTTCTGAGGCATCCTTGGACACGGAAGCACCTCTCCCTCTGATGCCTCAGGTTACCCCAGTGCGTATAGCGTTGCAAGATTCAGCCGCGTTTTGCGTATCCATGGTGAAGACACATGAAGAACCAGTAAGAGGGGACCGCAGCCAGCGGCGGCTGGCGCACTTTGGCAGGCGCAAGATCCCCTGCAAGAAAGGCAGTTGGTCAACAGCGACCGCCGGCCACGCGATTGTCGTGCGCGGCGGTGGAAAGGAGAATGCAAATGAACAAACTAACCAGGGCTTGGGTTGGGAAAAAGATCCGTGCGTTTACACTCATTGAGTTGCTGGTGGTCATTGCGATTATCGGGATTTTGGCGGGCATGTTGTTGCCAGCTCTGGCCCGCGCCAGGGAAAAGGCCAATGCTGCGAGGTGTGTTAGCAACATGCACCAGTGGGCCTTGGCAATTAGCATGTACAACGATGACTGGAGCGACTATTACCCCTATGATGGCGGTGGGGCTGGGTCCGGTCCCTGCGACACGATAAATACACAGGCGTGGTTTAATGTTCTGACTCCGTACATCGGCCAGAACTCGTTGTGCTATTTGTATTCTGCCGCTCAGACGGATACGAGTAAATATCCGACGCCGCAAAATCCGAGTATATGGGTCTGTCCCAGCGCTACCAACAAGAACCCGAGTGTCCAACTCCACAACCCGGTTTTCTATTACGCGCTCAACACGTGCCTGCACATGGAAGGCTCGACCAAGGTTGGATTCCGCCGGGACCGGATGGTAGCTCCTGGCAACACGATCGTCTTTTGCGAGGAACCGGAAGACAACTTCTCGGAGACGAATGGCAAGTACGACACGACGACCAGGCACTCCGGTGGATCGAACTTCGTTCTTGGCGATGGACACGTGGAATGGATTCCTTGGTCTCAGTTCTGTCGGTTGGGCAATCAGGCCAATGGGAACTGTCCTCCGCCGTTTGGGTCTATACAATGGGATGCGAGCGCGGTCCAGGACGGGGACTGGCAGGCCGGTATATTGTGGCACTGGTGGCCGTTCATCAATGCGAATACGAGCCCCGACTAATATTAATATGATAATGCAGATGACCGGGGGATTGGCACGCAAAATGTTGCGGAAGCTCCACACATGATGTCACACGAGGGCGCGATGGGAATCGGCCCCGAAATTTGGCAGTCAATCTAAATCTAACAGACGAAACAATGGCAGCGATGGGAAAGGATGAGGGTAAGGAAATGAAGAGAATACTAGGTTTGGTTGCGATATTGGCGGCGTTGGTGTTGGCATTGGCGATGGGAACAAATGCGCTGGCAGTGTGGGGCCAGGCAGGCGACATCGTCATTTACCGCGTCGGTGATGGCACGCAGCCTCTGACAAACAACGGCATGTACGTTTACCTGGATGAGTACACCGTGTCCAATACGGCCTACAGCTACGACCCTATCGCTCAGGCCGGGAACCAAACCTTTAGTATTACATATCAGGGAACGATTGCGATGCCGCAAAGTTGGTATGGCGCCAACGCTCCGGTCGTCTCCGATGGCTTCTCCCAGTACATGGGCGAGCTCACCACTTCTGTTGACGGCCGGTTCGTTGTCTTGACCGGGTATGGAGCAACCCTCACTGCCGGGGCGACTCCAACGTACCAACTTACGAACAGTGCCCTGACCGATGCCAGCGCCACGGCCGTGGTGGCGCGTGTCGTCGGCTTGGTGGACGGTTACGGCCACATCGACACCACGACGACTCAGACAAACTTAAACGAACAGGGCGACGAACTCCGCGGCGCGGCGAGCCTCGAAGGCACCAACATTTGGCTGACCGGTTCGTCAGACCAAACCACCTATGCCGTCCGCGCACAGATGACTTCCACCCAGGTGTGCAACAGTACTCAATTACAAACCCCCTATCGGAACGTCAATATCTTCCAAAATGCGCTGTACATCAACAGACAGAGTTCTATGGCGGTGGCGACGAACACCAGCGCCGCCGTGAACACCCTGCCCGCGGGCGGCGGTTTGCCGACGTCGTATGTTAACTCGAATTTTACTGTGTTAGGCGGCGTGGAACTGGGTACTGAGTCCGCATATCCCAATCACGCAGTTGGCAATGCCTCAGTAAACTTCATGATGTTCAACATAGCCAGTGCCCATAACAGCGGGGCTGCGCCGGACACACTCTACGTTGCTGACAACGTTCAGGACTATTATGGTTTGTCAGACACTCACGGTGGTGGTGTTCTGAAATACTGCTGGATATCCGGCATGTGGAGCAACGTTGGGGTGATTGGATCGAGCCTGGCGACCATGCTGACCGGAGTGCAGAGCGGAACGAATGTTACTCTATACATTACAAGCGGGGGTACTCAGAGTGGTGGATTTAACCTCCTGTCCGCATACTATGACACCAGCGGGTTCGGTGGCGTGCCTGAAGACTCGACGGGCGGGAACGGTGCCGACGCGATTCACATCACTTCCTATCCTACCATTCTGAATAGTCACGGAGTTTCGAATGTGGGTCTCGTTCAAACTCGTGGCATCACGACGGCCCCGCAGGGAGGCGAGAATTCGGGTCAGTCAGGCAACTGGGTGACCAACGCGATAAAACACGACCTCTCCCTCGGACCGCCGTACGGGGTGGTCTGCAGCGGTAATGCCGGTGGGCCGTTTTACGCGACCAACGTCTATTCGGTTGCCAATTTTGGCACGGGCAGCTTAAGCGTGAACGTAAGCGGTGTGCCCTCGTTTTTGACGGGGACTTTCTCGGCCAGTTCCACGATCAATCCTCTCGGGAGCATCACCTATACGGTGGTGGCCAATTCGCAAGCCAACACCTTGGGTGCCACTCAGATTGGTTCGTTCACACTTGTCCCCGCCTCAGGTGGTGTCAGCTGGACAATTCCTTACGACATAACTGTCAACTCGTTCAACCTCACGCCAGATTCCAACTGTGTTGCGGTGGGTAACGCGTGCGGAACGTTTACGTTCCAGCCTGCAGGCAGCAATATCTACACACTGACCAACGTAACCTCCAACCCGCTTCAATGGGGTGCGACCATAAGCAACAACTCTCCCTGGGTCACTCTCAGCAGCACGGGCACGACGTTGGGCGCTAATTCGAGCATCGCCATTACCGCGCTCGTTACCGCCGCCTCCAGTACGAACACGATCGGCACGTACCAGGATATTATCCTGTTTTCCAACCTCGCCCTCAATCCGCCTCAGCAGTTGCAATACGAGTACGTCAGACTCCAGGTCGGATTCGGATTCTTCGATGACTTCAGCACGTACGCGCCGGGCAACGTCGTCGGTCAGAACAATTGGACGGCGAGTCAGGCCGACACAGACAATCCTGTTCAGATAACCACATTCAACGGGTCCGGACCCCTGCAGTACGTGTCACCGGGAGGTAGCTACCCTGCTACGGCGCAGCAGCCACGTAAGAACTTCACCGGCCAGGCCATTACGAATGCGTTCAGCGGCGCAAGCCCCACCTACGGAATCGTGGGCATGTTGATTACCGTCACGAATGGGAGCCCAAGCCCGAACTATTTGTTCGACATCGCCGCCGGCTTGAATGGCGCGAATTACTACCAGGCGGATACCGGCATGTTGTCAAACTCGCCGACTACATACCTGTGGACCCTCCAACTCAACCAGCCCAACTCTTCAGCGACGCAAGGCAACACGTCCCGGAACTTTGGCACGCAGTATCAGGTGTACATTATCGGCGACGAAGTTAATTCCAATGCATGGGTATTCGTCAATCCGACCTTGAGCGATGTCACCAATCCGACGGGCGCTTCCGACTACGACATCTATCTCAACGCGGCCACTACCCCTTGCAACAGTTGTGCAGGCGCAACTACGAATCTTGGGAGCGTCGTGCTGGGCCAGTATGGGGCCAGCCCGGGCTATGCGATACAAAAGGTCGCCGCTTCCACGAACGCCACGGACGTCTACAACTTCATCAGCAACGGGGGCGTAACGTACATACCGGTGGCGGCCAGCTTCACGCCCAGCGTGACCAGCGGGCAGGCGCCGTTGACGGTGAACTTCACCGATAACTCGAGCGGTACGCCGGGGCCCACGAGTTGGTACTGGACGTTTGATAATGTCCCCGACACGTCGACGAGCGAGAGCCCGTCGTTCACGTACAACAGCGCCGGCTCGTACACGGTCCAGTTGATTGCCTCCAATGGGTGCTCTTGGAGTACCAACACGACGGTCGTTACGGTCAACTCGGCGCAGACGCCGTTCGCGTCGTGGCAGACCTACTACTTCAGCAGCGGTACCCTCAACGCGAATGCCGCGCCGGGTGCGGACCCGTACGACAGTGGCATGAGCAACACCAACAAGTTCATGGCGGGCTTCGGCACGAACAAGATGGCGTCCCTGCACATCATCAGTGTTGCCAAGGCGAATAGTACGAACATCGTCGTGACCTTCCTCGGTGCCAGCGGCGACAGCAGCTACTCGCCGGGAGTCTTCTCGCGGACGAACATTCTGGAGTACACAACCGGCAAGCCCAATGGAAGTTACTCCAATAACTTCGCGCAAGTCCCTGGTACGCCCAACGTCATCCTCACTGGAGGCACAGGGGTCGGCTATCAGACCAACATAACGGATGTTGGTGGCGCGACCAGCAGCACGACTCGGTACTACCGCGTGCGCGTGTTGTTGCCGTAACACGCCGTAGAAATAACCAGCGCTGGTGCTTCCCCGGCAGGGGAGGCACCAGCGCTTTTGTTTGGGGGAATCGATGGTGGGCCGCGGCGTTCTCCCGGACAGGAAACAAGCGCGTCACGCCGTATGCGAGCCCGGATAACGTGCCGCTTCCCAGGTCAACCGCTTACTGAGATGCCCGCGCGCGCGCCAGGTTGGTTTGAGCCTGGACGAGATCGGGCTTGATGCGCAAGGCCTGCTCGTAGTGCCCGATTGCCTCTTGCACCCTGCCGGCCTGTAGCAAAGCATTCCCCAGGTTGTTGTGCGCCAGGGCATAATCGGGCTTGAGGCGCAACGCCTGGTCCCAATGACTGATCGCCTCCTGCACCTTGCCCAACCGGAGCAACGCGATCCCCAGGTTGTTGTGCGCCTCGGCATGATCGGGCTGAAGCTGCAGCACCTGCTCATATTCTCCAATTGCTTCCGGCCACCGGCCCGCCTGCAAGAACACGCCCGCTAGATTATAGTGGGCCTCGGTGCAATCGGGCTGGAGCTGCAGCGCCTGCTCGTATTCTCCAATCGCTTCCGGCAACTTGCCCGTTTGCAGCAGGGCATTCCCCAGGTTGACATATGCCTCGACATAATCAGGCTTGATGCGCAACGCCGCCTCGCACTGCGCGATGGCCTCCTGCACCCGTCCTGTGTGGAGCAACGCAATCCCCCAGTTGGTGTGCGCTTCGAAAAAATCGGGCTTGAGACGCAACGCCTGTTCGTACTGGCTGATTGCTTCCTGCACTTTGCCCGTTTGCATCAGCGCAAGCCCCAGACCGTTGTGCGCCCGAGGGTTGTTGGGACGCTTCACTACGGCGTCCTGCCAAATGGTCAGCGCCGAGTTGTAGTCCCGATTGCGTTGGATGGTCAGGAAGGTGAGCAGCACCGCCACGAACCCGCCCGCCACGCATCCGAGCACAACGCCCTGCTGTTTGTTCCACAGCCGTTTCCCGAACGCAAACGCGCCAACCACCACCATCGTAACCACCGCTGCCAATGGCAAATACATTCGACGCTCCGCGGCCGCTTCACCGACGCTCGGCAGAAAGCTCGACGTCGGTCCCAAAATGACGAAAAACCAGGCGCCCAAAAACCCCAACCACGGTTGGCGGCGGAATGCCCACACCGTTGCGCCAAGCAGGCCAATCACGACCACACCCGATGCAAGCCCGTCTTTCAGCGACAAGGTAATCGGCCAGTCGAAATAATCGATCACCAGCGGGCGGGGCCAGAAGCAAAGCCGTAGATAGTAAACGATCACGCCTGCCTCCGTCTTCAGATAGTCCCATGACGTCGGACCTTCAATCCCAAACCCCGTCGCGCTGCGAGGGGTTCTCGCCACCAATACCGCCAGTATGATCCAGGTCGCGGCCAGGCCCACGTACAAGCCGACGCGCCGTTGCCACAACTGGCGAAACGACGCCGCCAGAAACACGCGGTCGTAGAGCAACACGATCAGTGGAGCGCCCACCATGACCTCCTTGCTTCCCATGCCCAGGGCGCACGAAACCACGGCGGCCAGATACCACACCCGCGCGCGCGAGGACCGGGAACCGCGCAACGTACAGTACAACGTCAGCAGCAGGAACAGGCCCATCAGCGATTCGGTGCGCTGGACAATGTAGGTGACGCTTTCCGTTTGCAGAGGATGCACTTCCCAAATGAGCGCGATCGCCGCCGCCAGCCAGACGGCCGCGGCGCCGAATCGGTCACGAAGTTTCTCGCCCTCAAACGTACGCCGGAGAATCCCAAACAGCACCAGTGCGGACAACAGATGCACCGCCAGATTGAATGTGTGGTAGCCCCAGACATTCAACCCGCCCAACGCGTAGTTCAAGGCCAGGCTCAGACAGGCCACCGGGCGTCCAGTGACCGTGCGATCCAAGGGCGCAGACATGACTTCGCGGAGAGGCCACAAATGACGGATGTGCGGATTTCCGGGGATGGAAGTCACGTCGTCAAAAATGAATGGCCCCTGAAAGCTGTTGTGATACGCCCAGGCGCCGGCGGCGACGATCAATACGGGGATGAACTGACGCAGTTTCAACAGTCTGGGAGTTTATCCCAGCTTGCCGCGCGCGACCAGCCCCGACTTCCGAAGTCGGGGCCAGCGTTTACTGCTCTACGCCTGTCCCCGCTTTGGACGGTTTGCGAGCCTTGCGGTTTGAACTGCCCGACTCTGCCTCTCACTGAACAGCCCGTGCTCGCGCCAGAGCATTCTTGGCTTGGACAAAATCGGGCTTGATCCGTAGGGCCTGCTCGTAATGCTGGATGGCCTCCGGCGTGCGCCCCAGCTTCTCCAACGCGACCCCCAAATTGTAGTGCGCGTCGACATTCTCGGGTTTGATCCGTAGCGCTTGCTCCCAATGCTCAATCGCTTCCCGGGGCCTGTCCTCTTGGACCAAGGCCATCCCCAGGTTGTACTGCGCCTCTGCATTCTGGGGGTTGATCTGCAGCGACTGCTCGTAGTGGCCGATGGCCTCCGGCAGCCGGCCCTGTGTCATAAACGCTGCTCCCAAGTTATTGTGCGCCTCGGCGTAATCGGGTTTGAGACGCAGTGCTTGCTCCCAATGACCGATCGCCTCCGGCAGCCTGCCAAGTTGAGCCAAGGGGAAACCCAAGTTGTAATGTGCCCGAGGGTTGTTGGGACACTTCTCCACAGTGTCCTGCCAAATGGTCATCTCCGAGATATAATCCCGATTGCGTTGGATTGTCAGAATCGCCAGCACCAACACCAGCGCTCCGGTCCCGCCCCATTCAAGCACTCTCCGCGTCTGCGGCTGCCTACTCAGGAGATTTCTTCCAAGCTCGAACCCGCCGACCGTCGCCACCGCCACTACCGCCGCCAGTGACAAGTACATGCGATGTTCGTACATTGGGCTATCAAGGGGAAAGAAACTCGATGTGGGCGCAAGGATCAGGAAGAACCACGCGCTGAGGAATCCCCAAACGGAGTTCGCTTTCCATGCCCAGACGCTCGCTACCAGTAAGATCGCCATCGCCAACGCCGACGGCAGAATGCTCGACCATGTCGTTGCGGTTGGCCCGTAGTAGTCAAAACATAACCGGTGCGGCCATACGGACAATCGCAAATAACGGAAAATTACCCCGAGCTCGGTCAGCAGGTACTGCTCCCTACCCAGATTAATAAACCGATTGCTGGATGCGCTGCTAAATGCCCCACCGGAGGTCACGAGATAACCCAGCAGGATCCAGGTGGCGGCCAACGCCAGATACAGCTGCCACCGTCGCCGCCACGCCTCGGTAAACGAGCCGCACAGAAACGTGCGATCGTACAGCAGTACCATCAGCGGCGCCGAGACCATCACTTCTTTGCTGGCCATGCCCAACGCGCAGGCGGCCGCGCACAGGCCGTACCACAGGCGGGGTTGCGGTGAGTCGGCTCCACGGATGAAACCGTACAGCGTCAACAAGTAGAACAGCCCCATCATTGACTCGCACCGTTGGGAGAGGAACGTCACCGCCTCGGTCTGCAACGGATGAACCGTCCAGAGTACTGCCATGGTTAGCGCCAATCCGTTTGCAGCGGCACCGAAACGCTCACGAAGCCTTGGCTGCAACAGCGTCCGCCGCACCACGCCGAAGAGGGTCAAACCCGCCAGAATGTGAATAGCCAGATTCAGCGCGTGGTAGCCCCACACGCGGGTGCCGCCAAAGGCGTAATTGACGGCCAGGGAAAGATTGACGAGCGGACGCCCGGTGATGCCACGCTGGGACGGAGGCGACAAAGTTACCCAGATTGGCCAGACATGGCGGATCGTCTGGTTTTCGAGAATGTTGGGTACATCATCATAGATGAATGGGCCCTGAAAACTGTTATGATACGCCCAGACGCTGGCGGCGATGATCAATACGGGGATGAACGGACGCAGTTTCAACAGTCTGGGAGTTTATCCCAGCTTGCCGCGCGCGACCAGCCCCGACTTCGGAAGTCGGGGCCAGCGTTTCCTGCTCTACGTCTCTCGCCAAGTGGGACTCGAACCGTTCGATACCTCATCACGGTTGGTGAATTGATCAGCCAGTACGGCCGTGTAGGCGTCCGCCAGGCGCTACGGCAAATCAGTCTGACCCATCAGGTAGCGATCACACTCGCGGGCCGCGCCACGACCTTCATTGAATGCCCACACCACGAGGCTTTGGCCCCGGCGACAGTCACCGGCCGCGAACACGCCGGGGATGCTGGTCGTGTACATCTCGTGTTGGGCCTTGACGTTGGAGCGTTCATCCCGTTCCACGCCCAGCTGCTGCACGAGTGGGTCTTCGGGGCCGAGGAACCCCATGGCCAGAAGGGCCAGCTGGCACGGCACGATCTTTTCCGTGCCGGGAATTTCCTTTGGAACGAACCGGCCCTTGTCATCCGTCTGCCACTCGATTTGGACAATCTCCACCTGTTTCAACCGGCCCTGTTCGTCGCCAAGAAACCGCCGCGCCGTCACGCAATACACGCGGGGATCGTCCCCGAAGGCCGCGGCAGCTTCCTCCTGGCCGTAATCCAGCCGGTAGACCTTCGGCCACTCCGGCCATGGATTGTTCGCCGCGCGTTGGAGCGGCGGCTTCGGCAAAATCTCCAATTGGACGAGGCTCTGGCAGCCATGCCGCATCGCCGTGCCCACGCAATCAGTCCCCGTATCGCCACCGCCGATGACCATCACGTCCTTGCCCTCGGCAGAAATGAAGCGGCCATTGCGGGTCCCGTCCAACACGCTCTTCGTGTTCGCTGTCAGGAACTCCATCGCAAAATGCACGCCGTGAAGTGGACGGCCTTCAATGGGGAGGTCGCGCGGCTTGGTCGCGCCCGTGCACAGCACGGTCGCGTCAAATTCCTCCAGGAGCTTTTTCGCAGGATAATTCCTGCCGACTTCCGTGTTGGTGACAAACCTCACACCCTCCTGCGCAAGCAGATCGATGCGGCGCTGGACGACGCCCTTGTCGAGCTTCATGTTGGGTATGCCATACATCAGCAACCCGCCGACCCGGTCCGCCCGCTCGAACACCGTCACCGTGTGGCCAGCTTTGTTCAACTGCGCGGCGGCGCACAACCCCGCCGGCCCGGAACCAACCACCGCCACCTTCTTACCGGTGCGACCCTTCGGCGGTTCCGCCGTTACCCAGCCCTCGTCCCAACCGCGATCGATGATGGCGACCTCGATGTTCTTGATGGTGACGGGCGGCTCGTTGATACCCAGCACGCAGGAGCCTTCACACGGGGCGGGGCAGACCCGGCCAGTAAACTCGGGGAAATTATTCGTGTTGTGCAAACGGGCGAGCGCTTCCTTCCATAGCCCGCGATACACAAGATCGTTCCACTCGGGGATCAGGTTGTTGACGGGACAGCCCGACGCCATGCCGCTGAGCAACGTGCCGGTGTGGCAGAACGGGATGCCGCAATCCATGCAGCGTGCGCCCTGCTGCTGCAGCTTCTCCACCGTCATGTGTAAATGGAATTCTTTCCAGTCGCGCGCGCGCTCCGTCGGCGAACGGTCCGCCGGCAACTCGCGTTTGATTTCCAGGAATCCAGTTGGCTTGCCCATGGTCAATATGCGCGCGCCGTCAGTTTCCGCCGACGCGGGCCAAATCGCGGGCGTTTTGTTCAAATGCGGCCATAATCGCTTCGTCGCCGCTCAAGCCGGCGGCGGTGACACGCTGCGTTGCCTCAATGACGCGCTTGTAGTCCTTCGGCATGACCTTCACGAACTTCGGCACCATCTCCTCCCACAACTTCAGGATGTTGCGCCCTCGTTCGCTGTTGGTGTATTCCACGTGACGTTGAATCATCGCCCGCACTTCCTGAATTTCCTCGGGATCGGTGAGCTTTTCGAGTCCGACCATTGCCAGGTTGCAATGCCTGGGGAACGCGTCGGCGACATCGAGCACGTACGCGATACCG
>Ga0187890_10001171_pt1 | contig 19059 bp, 16 predicted proteins | sample June2016WEW_21_1_FD_133005 | JGI IMG/M metagenome (GOLD analysis project Ga0187890, IMG submission 133005) | Peatland microbial communities from SPRUCE experiment site at the Marcell Experimental Forest, Minnesota, USA - June2016WEW_21_10 | ecosystem: Environmental > Terrestrial > Soil >... | reverse complement strand
TCGCGGCCGGATTCCACGCTGTCGCGCCTCTGCCACCCGGCGCCGACGAGACGGCAGTGATCGCCGCGGCGCGTGAACGGCGGGTCGGGTTGCACGGCATCGGCGCCTACCGCGGCAACCCTGACACCGCGGCGCCACCCGCGCTGGTGATGGGCTTCGGCAACGTCCGCGAGCGAGCCATCGAACCCGCCATCGCCGGCGTCGCCGACCTGCTCGGCTGATCAGGAAGCAGCCGTGCCCGGGGACCGGACACGGGATCGCCCACAGCTATGGTCCGTTCGGCTCCGGCCGGGCAGGACAGGCATATCCGTTGCACCTTATATTCGGCTTGGGGAGGCACCGGCGGCCTCGTCCGGCCCTGCCCGGCCCGCCACCGCCGGCGAGGGGAGGTCCGGCTTTGGCTGATGCACCCGGGACGACGCTCGCTGAGTTGTTGAAACGGCTACGGCAGGCCGCTCGGCTGACCCAGGAGGAACTCGCGGAAGCTGCCGGGATCAGCGTCCGCTCGGTCAGTGACCTGGAGCGTGGCATCAACCGCACCACCCGCAAGGAGACTGCCCGTTTACTCTGCGAGGCGCTCGATCTGTCCGGCTCGGCCAGGGAGCTGTTCGAGGCGGTTGCGCGTGGCCGTCCGGGACCGAACGGTCCGGACGTCGACCAGCCTGCCGGGCAGTTGCCGGTTCCGCCCACACCCCTGGCGCTTGCTCTGAACAACACCGGCCAACGCACCCAGGCCCAGGAGACCGCTCAGAGACCATCGAAGCGGCCTGGCCAGCAGGAAAGGCGGCGACCCCCGACGAACTCGCCGACCGCATCAAAGTCCACGACGTCACCTGCTGAACTGCAGCAGTGTCGTAAATGGTTTACGTGAATCAGATGAATAGAGATGTTCTGCCATGAGAGCGCCCACGATGACGGGTCAGCGGATGCTGGCCGCGTGCTGCTTTACCTTGATCGCTCTGCTCGGGACCGCATGCGGCTCCTCCGGAACTCCCGCGCCGGTCAAGACGGTCACTGTGACGATCAGGCCGTCAACGTCGCCGACACCAGCGGCGCTGGCCCCTTCCGGGCCGTTGCCGTGCCTGACCACGGACCTGCGGCTGACTGTGGGCGCGGCGAACGGCGCCGCCGGCACGATCTACTATCCAGTCGACTTCACCAACGCCTCCACCTCGGCATGCACGATGTATGGCTACCCGGGAGTCGCGTTCGTCGGCTCGCCGGGTGGCAGCCAGGTCGGCGCACCCGCCGGGCGGGGCAGCAATACGGCGCCAGCGCTGGTCACCCTGGAGCCTGGCGCGACCGCGCACGCCACGCTGGCTGTCAGCGACGTGCTGATCGGCAACAACTGCCTGCACCACCAGGTACAAGTGCATTGGCTGCAGGTCTACCCGCCCGACCAGTACAGCGCGCTGTTTGCACCGCTGAGCCGGCAGGGCTGCGCTGACAAGTCACTCGTGACCATGCACATCAGCACCGTCAGCAGCGGACCGTGACCCTGCTGCCGCGGGGTCCACTCGCTCGCTCAGTGGGACGGGCGGAGGTCTCCAGGGGTAAGCACGGCGTTTCTCAGGCGTCCCTGGTCATCATTCGCCATGCGCCGAGGATCGTCCAGCACGACAGCCAGACGATGATGACGCAGAGAGCCTGGGTGGCCGACTCGGGCAGCAGTGATTGCGCGGCGCCGGGGCGCGCGAGGCCTCCGGCCACCCCCGGCAGCCCGAATGCTATCGGCAGCCCGGATGGTTCCAGGTGCGCCACGGCCAGCCCGACGAATGATCGTTGCAGGTCCTGCAGATGGGGGATGTCAACCGCGGAAAGGATCGGCGTCAGGATCATCTGGAGCACGATCAGCAAGATCACCGGGACGAGTCTCTGCCCCATCAGCGACGCGAGCCCGAGTCCGAGGACGAATCCGACGGCCGCTTCAAGCTCGATCCACAGCCCGGCCTTGATCATGAGGGAGATCGACGGGCGGCGGAGAATTTGGGTGTAACCGTGGTAGCCCTGGCTGGCAATCTTGACGGCCAGAGCTTCCAGCCTGGCGGGCGCAGGCTGGCTGGGCGTGACTGCTGACTTCGACCAGGGAGGCGGGCCGGGGCACGCGACATTCCCCGGGATGTGGCCGTTATAGGGGAGAAGGCAGATGATCGGCTCGGCGCGGTCCCGGGCCCAGTTCTCGAAGCCGGCGCGTGACAAGCCGGGAGGTATGTTCACGTTCGAGTCATCGATGAAGGTCGGTGCGGCGAAGACGCATACCGCGCAGACGATCGTGTAGCCGATCGCGACCATCGGCACGACGATCGCCAGTCCGGCGGGGATCCTGGCCAGGTACAGCGCCAGCCGGGACCGGCCGGTCACGACCAGGTGCCGGAACATTCCTTCGGTGAGGTCACGCGATCCGGCCGTGCAGCCCACGGTGGTGGCGACGATGAAGCCGAAGGTGGGCAAGAAGCCGGCTACCAGGACCACGAAGATCATGTCGCCGCCGGCGGGCGGGTTGGCGTACGGCGCGAACGCATGGGCGAGCAGGCGGATGAAGAGGAAGACCGCCGGGAACCCGATGTTCACCACGATGAGGGCGATCATGAGGCCGCGCCGTTTGCGCAACTCCATGACTCTGGTGGCGATCATGCCGGCGGTGGGAATCGGGGATCCCCGGCGGTCGCGTGAGTGACCGGTGGGCGCCAACTGGCGTGCCTGGTCTGCGCCGTGGGCGGGCCGGGTTGTCATTCCGGATCCCCCACTCTGCTTGTGACTTGCAGGAACCACGATTCGAGCGAGGTCTGGACCGGCTGAAGCCGGTAGATGGAGATTCCGCCTTCGACGAGAACGCGGTTGATCTCGGCGATGACGTCGCGTCCGGTGCCCGCGGGCAGCGTGATCTCCAGCCTCAGCGCCGATGGCACGGCCTTGATGCGGGCACCGAGGGTGGTGCCCGCGAGCAGGGCGCGGGCCCGGCCGGGTTCGGAGCATTCGACGTCAAGCGCGATCGGCGCCCCCGCCAGCAACTCGGAGATCGGTCCCTGCTGGACAATGCTGCCGCGGTCCACGATGGCGACAGCGTCACAGGTCCGCTCCACCTCGTCGAGGAGGTGGGAGGACAACACGACGGTGCGGCCCTCGGCCACCATCGAGAGGATCATGTCACGCATCTCAGCCATTCCGGCCGGGTCGAGCCCGTTCATCGGCTCGTCCAGAAGGAGCAGCTGGGGGTCTCCGAGCAGGCACGCGGCGACCCCCAGCCGCTGGCGCATCCCCATCGAGTATTCCGAGACCCGGTCGTCGCCGCGGTGGGCCAGGCCGACGCGCTCTAGCGCTGGCCCGATGCGGTCCCGCGCGGCCGGTTCGCGCGCCGCAGCGAGAAGCCGCAAGTTCTGCCTGCCGGTGAGATGGCGGTGGAACCGGGGTTCGTCGACGATGGCGCCGACACGAGCGAGCGCCGCGTCGCGATGCCGCGGGACCGGGTACCCGAGCAGGGACATCGTGCCAGCATCAGCGCGGGTCAATCCCAGCAGCACCCGGATGAGCGTGGTCTTGCCGGCGCCGTTGGGGCCGAGGTAGCCGAACGCCGATCCCCAGGGGACCAGGAGCTCAACACCGTTCACGGCAATATTCGCCCCGAAACGCTTGGTGAGCCCGTGGGTCTCCACGGCCCAGCGGCTCTCCGCGGCCGGCTTGCCGGGGGTGCTCGGGACAGCCGTGGTGATCACCCGATGTCCCCGGCGGCGACCGCTGCCGCCAGCGCGAAGGTGATAACGGCGGTCATCGGATCCTTCCAACGGCGGTGGGGCAGAAGCATCACGGGTCCCTGGCCTGGCTGGGCTGGTATAAGAGCATGCGATGACGGAGGCGGGAGCGTCTTCGGCGCAGGGTTGGAACTTGCCAGTCCACCACGCTCTAACGCTGGGTGGAGACGTATCTGCCCAGCGTTAGAGCATGTCTCTGCCTGTAGATGACGCCGTTCGGGCCGGCGCCGTAACGTTGATGAGATGAGCTCAGACCCCGCGGCCAGCGTCGCCCTCGACACGCTGCGCAGGGCGCGGGCGCAGCAGGAGGCAACCCACCGGTGGATGCGCCGCCTCGTCCCACCGCTCTTTGTCGTGGTGGCAGCGGTCGTGTTCAGCAGCGGCCGGAACCCAGGGTTTATCAGCCGCGACGTGGAAACCGCCATCGCTGTGGGCGGGTGCACGCTGGGCGGGCTGGGCGCGCTGACAGCCCGCTACCGCCGTGCGGCGGTCCGCACCATCTTCGCCGTAATGCTCCTGGCCAGTTCAGCGGCGCTGGTGAGGCTGCAACCGGACGGACCGGGCCTGGCCGGGCTCTTGGCAGGCCTCGTGCTGCTCCCCCCACGGGTGCCAGATCGCTTCCCGATCGCCCTGTCTATCGCCGGCATCGCGTGCCTTGCGGCGGTCGCGGTGGCCGTCAGCCACGGCTCGCCGGCCTTGGCGCTGCTCGATGCCATCGCGATCGTCGGCTTCCCTGGCATGACATTGCTCGCGAGACGGCTCGGGCAGGCCAACCACCAAGCCGAACGGCTCCTGGTCGAATTGGAGGGAGCCAGGGCCGCGCAGGCACAGGCGGCTGGACTGGCTGAACGCCAGCGGCTCGCCAGGGAGATGCACGACGTGCTCGCCCATTCCCTGTCCGGGCTCATGCTGCAACTGGAAGGCGCCCGGATGCTCGCGGCCGAAGACCCCAGCGATCCCCGGCTGCCAGGGATCATCGAGCGTGCCCACTACCTGGGCAAGTCCGGGCTCGAAGAGGCCCGCCGGGCGATCAGCATGTTGCGCGACGACGTACTGCCCGGGCCCGAACGCCTGGCCAGCCTCGCCGCCGAGTTCCAGGAGGTCACTGGCGTCCCGTGCCAGTTCACGGTGTCCGGCCAGGCCCACGAACTCCCGTCGGAGGCCCGGCTCGCGGTGTACCGGGTAGCGCAAGAAGCCCTGACGAACATCACCAAACACGCCTGCCCGGAACGGGTCGAGATGCACCTCGGTTATGAGCCCCGCCGCACCAGCCTGACGGTCGAGAACTTTGCGATCAACTCCGAACCGCCGCGAGCGGGCGGCGACGGCCTCGGCTACGGCCTGACCGGGATGCGCGAGCGGGCCGAACTGCTCGGCGGCGAACTCAGCACAGCTATGACACGCGATGGCTTCCGCGTGGAGTTGCGGGTGCCGGCGTGAGCAAGCCGATGCGTGTTCTCATCGCTGACGACCAGCGAGTGGTCCGTGAAGGCCTGGCGATGGTGCTCGGTCTCCTGCCTGACGTCGAAGTCGTGGGCTCCGCCTCTGACGGTAACGAGGCCGTCGCCCTGGCCGCTGACCTACTCCCAGACATCGTTCTCATGGACCTGCGGATGCCCCGCTGCGACGGCGTCGAGGCCACCCGCCTGCTGCGTGACCGCGTGCCAGAGACCACGGTCGTCGTACTGACCACCTACGCGGATGACAGGTCCGTGATAGACGCCCTGCAGGCTGGTGCACGCGGCTACCTGACCAAAGACGCGGGCGGGGCGGAGATCCGCCACGCCCTCGAACAGGTCCTCGATAATCACGCGGTGATCGACCCCGCCGTTCAGCATCACGTTGTCGACGCCATCGCAACGCTATCGCCGGCCCAGGCCCGGCGATCGCTCTCACCTCTTCCCGCGGGTCTCACTCCCCGGGAAGCCGAGGTACTGTCACTGATCGCCACCGGCATGTCGAACCGCGAGATCGCCGAACACCTCGTCGTCAGCGAGGGCACCGTCAAGAGTCACGTCAACCACCTGCTCGCCAAGATTGACGCACGCGACCGCGCCCAAGCGGTTACCTTCGCTTATCAGCGCGGACTTGCCCCGCCACGGGAACAGCCCGGCTGAAGGCACTCGATTCCAGGGCTGCCACCTGCGGCACGATGGCGGACCGGGCCGCAACCGTTAGGAGGGCGAATCCCATCCCGGCCGCACCGACGCCGGGGAGGGATGCTACCGCCGGTCCAGTCCGAATGCCTCGCCGACCGCAGCGATTCCCGCGGTGTCGGCGAAGGCGAAGCTGAAGATCACTTCGTCGGCGCCGGCCTCGATGTGACCTGCGACAAGGCCGGGAATCTCGTGCGGTTGGCCGACGGTGAATCCGGCGATCTCGTCGGCAGAACCGGCCGCCGCCAGCATCTCGCGCACCTCGGCCGTGTTCTGGTCGGACATGGTCAGGATCAGCGGGGTCATCCAGGTCACGCCGACCTCAGCTGGGTCACGGCCGACGTCGGCGCAGTGGCCCTGGAGCACGCCGATCTTGCGGGCCAGCGTGTCGACGTCGCCCGTGACGTTGCACTTGTCGGCGTAGCGGGCCACTAGGCGCAGTGTCCGTTTCTCGCCGCCGCCGCCGATCATGATCTTCGGCCCGCCGGCCTGCACAGGCCGGGGCAGGTTCCGGGCGTGATCGAGCCGGTAGTGGACGCCCGTGAAGCTCACGTCATCCCCGGTGAACATGGCCCGGCAAATCTGTACCGCCTCTTCGAGCATGTCGAGGCGTACCCGGTCGCTTGGATAGTCGATGCCGAGGCCCTGGTGCTCAGCGTCGTACCAGGCGCCCCCGATGCCGAGGATTGCCCGGCCCCGCGAGACGATGTCCAGCGTTGTAACTATCTTGGCCAGGATGCCGGGGTTGCGATAAGTCACACCGGTGACAAGCGTGCCGAGCTGCACCCGCCGGGTGCGGCTAGCCAGCGCCCCAAGCAAGGTATAGGCCTCTAGCATCGGCTGGTCCGGGCCGCCCAGGGGCGGCAGCTGGTAGAAGTGGTCCATCACCCACACCGAGTCGAACCCGGCTTCTTCTGCCGTCGTCGCCAGGCCGGCGATGTGATCGAACAAGTCGGCCGGTTCAAATCCAGAGAAGTTGGGCAGCTGCACGCCGAATTTCGTCATAAGGCCCACGGTAGCGATTCCCGAGCAGGGCTGGCGCTCCGCCGGCCAGCGGGCAACGACGTGGCCTACCCGGACATCGCCACCTAGCGACGCTCCAGCGAACCCGGTGCCGCCCTGCCCGAACCCGTCGTGACGTGCCGGCGCGGGATAATGAAGCCATGACAAGCGGGCTAATCCGGTGCGGGCACTGCGGCCAGGCGAACCGGGTGCCGGCCGCGGCGGCCGGGACGCCGCGCTGCGGCAAGTGCCATCAGCCGCTGCCGTGGATCGTCGACGCCGACGACGCAACCTTCGACGAGGTCGCGGAGGCCGCCAAGATTCCCGTCATCGTCGACTTGTGGGCACCCTGGTGCGGGCCCTGCCGTATGGTCAGCCCCGCGCTGGAGCAGCTTGCCCGCGACCTGGCAGGCCAGGTGAAGCTGGTCAAAGTGAACGTCGACGTCTCGCCGCAGATCTCGCAGCGCTTCGGGGCCCAGGCCATCCCGACCCTGCTGGTGCTGCGCGGCGGACGGGTGGCTGCCCGGCAGACAGGCGCCGCCCCCCTGCCTGCCTTGCGGGCCTGGGTCGACAAAGCGCTCGCTGGCGGCTGAGTCCGGGGCCTGGGAGCCGGGGCCCTGGCATCCTGGGGCTATGGACAAAGCATTGATGCCCGTGCGCGACCTCACGGACCCTGATCAGAACCAGGCGGTGCTCGATGTGGCCTCCGCCCTGGCCGAGGACCCCGCGGCGGCGGCGCGTGCCGCGGGCAGCCACGGTCCGGCGGTGGCGGCCGAAGCGCTCGCTGCGGCTCGCTCGCGGCGGCGGCTGGGCGAGCTCACCGGGCCGATCCACCTGACCGTGGTGTGGGCCATGTACGGCGAGACGAGCCGCATGGTCCCCCGTGCAGCGCACCCGCACGGGGAGGACTTCGTACGGACCAAGGTCCGCCAGCTCGATTGGCTGACCAGCGGCCTGCCCGGCGTCACGTGGAGCATTATCGCCTGCGACGACGGATGCCCGGACCGGCCCTCGAGCGCCGACCTCATGACGGAGATCGCGGGGGCCGAGGGCTACCCGAGGAAAGGTCACCGCAGCGTGACGGTGCTCAGATTGGCTGAGGTGATCGGGGGTGACACCTCGATCAGCCCCGCATTCGACCGGCTGATCTCTACCGAGCAGTCCCGCAAGGGCGGATCGATACTGGCCGGGCTGGCCGCCGCGGCCGGGACCGATCCGACGCGGGCGAACGGCGCCGGGCGGCATGTGGTCTGCTACACCGACGCGGACCTGTCCGCGAACCTGGCCCAGCTGGGCTCGCTGGCGGCGCCGGTGGTGGCCGGTGACAAGGTGGTCGGCGCACTCGGCCAGCGTTACGGGATCGACGGGGCGGTGCTGGTCCGGGCCGACGGGCCGGTCACCGAGCCGCACAGCACCAGCGACAAGCCGGACAAGATCATCGTCTTGTTCCGCCATTTCGTCCGGGCCTTGCTCATCCCATCCCTGGCCCAGGTGCTCGACACCCAGGCCGGCTTCAAGGTCTTCGACGGGGCCGCGCTCGGCCCGGCCATCCGGCAGATGACGTCCTTCAACGAAACCTTCGACGTCGAGTTGCTCATCCATCTCGCCCAGCACTACGGGCCACAGGCCCTGGCGCTCGAGCCGATCGTCTTCACCGAGGACTTCGCCGCGACGAACTTCCCCTCCGTCGAGCCCGGACCGCGCCACCTGACGATGGTTCACCAGGTCGTGGAGCTCTACGACCGGCTCGTCGCACCGATCGCCCCCGTCACTGGCGAGGCGGCCGACCTGCTCGCCCTGATCAGGACGCTCGACCTCGACGACTATGTGACCTTGATCGAGCACCTTCGCGCCGAGGACCGGGACAACCCGACACTGTTCGACCGGCGATGGCCCGTGCAGCACCTTCGCGACATCCTCGGCCGCTGACACCCGCTATGCGTATCCGCACCCCCGGCAAGCCGGCGGGATGGACCCGCAGACTGCTGCGCTGCGGCGTGGCCGCAGGCCCCGTCTTCATCGCGGTGTTCCTGCTTGAGGGTGCCGTCCGGGACGGCTACCGGCCGTTGCGCCACCCAGTCAGTTCTCTCGCGCTCGGACCGCGCGGCTGGATCCAGACCGGGAACTTCGCCGTGGCGGGGACACTATTCCTGGCCGGGGCCGCAGGGCTGGCGCGCGCTGGTAATCCCGCAAGCAGCAGCCGCGCCGCACCGACCCTGATCAGCGCGGCAGGCGCGGGGCTTATCGGCTCGGCCGTCTTCCCCACTGACCCGGTCAGCGGCTACCCGCCGGGCACACCCGATGCGCTCACCCGGGCCAGCCGTACCGGCGTCGCGCACAATCTGGCGGCCCTCCCCGTGTTCTTCGGGCTGCCCGCCGCGGGCTTCGGCCAGTCACCCCGGCTCGTTGATCTCGGCGGACTGCTCCAGCGCGCCAGCATCATCACCGGCTTCACCTGGCTCACAGCCCTGTCCGCACGAGCACTTCAGCGTCCGCCCGCCACCCGCGACCCTGCTGGTTAATTCCGGGGGGATCGGGTCCTGGCGGCCCTCGCGGACTGCATGATCATCTTTGCGGGTGCCTTCCCGGCGTCTTGGCCGACGTCAGGAGGTCGTGAGGATGACGAGTTGCTGGGTCGCTCGGGTCATCGCGACGTAGCGGTCGACCGCTCCTTCGATACCGCTGCCGAACGCCTCTGGGTCGATGAGGACGACCAGGTCGAACTCGAGCCCCTTCGACAGCTCCGGGGTCAGCGACCGGACGCGGGACGTCGCCCGGAACGTGGGATCGCCGATGACGCAGGCGATCCCGTCGGCATGCGCGGCTAGCCAGCTGCCGAGGATCGAGCCCAGATCCGAGGCAGATCCGTGTACGACGGGGACGTCGCTGCTGCGGATGGAGGTCGGCACGTTGGCGTCCGGGAGCACAGCCCGGATGACCGGCTCGGCTTCCGCCATGACCTCTTGCGGCGTCCGGTAGTTGATGCTGAGGGTGGCCAGCCTGATCCGGTCGAACCCGATCCGCTCGAGCCGTTCCTGCCACGACTCCGCGAACCCGTGCCGGGCCTGGGCGCGGTCCCCGACGATGGTGAAGCTCCGGGACGGGCAGCGGACCAGCAGCATCTGCCACTCCGCGTCGGTCAGTTCCTGAGCCTCGTCCACGACGATGTGCGCGAACGGGCCGGCGAGCAGGTCCGGATCGGTGCCCGGCAGCGCGGACTCGTCGACCAGGGCGTCCTGGAAGTCCTCGCCGCGCAGCATCGTCACCAGGCCTACGCCGTATTCGTCGTCGGCGGCCTCAATCAGGTTGTCGATGACGTTGGCCCGGTACTCGCGTTCGGCGGCGAGCGAGGCGTCATTCCGGCGCTTGCGCCGCGACGCCTCCGCGTCGCCGAGCCGCTGCCGTGCTGCGTCCAGGAGCGGCAGGTCGGACACGGTCCAGGCCTGGGCGTCCTCGCGCTGCAGCTTCTGCACCTCATCGCGGCTGAGCCAGGGAGCGCACATCCGCAGGTAGGCGGGTACCGACCACAGGTCTCCGACGAGGTCAGCCGCCCAGAGCCGCGGCCACGCGCGGTTGAAGGTCACCAGCAGCTTTGTGCTGCGCTGCAGCGACTTCCGGAGCAGGTCAGCCGGGGCGTCGCCGTCGTGCTTGTCAACCAGGATCGTGAGCAGCTCCGCCCAGATCTGGTCGCGCGCCTCGTTGTGCGGGGTACCGGGCTGCGGTGCGTCGAACGCCTGGGCCCAGTCCTCGGCGCTGAGCCGGATGTCAGACCAATGGGTCTCGACCGTCATCCCCTTGGCGGGCGGATTCTCGTAGAACCTGACGGCCGTCTCGATCGCCCGCACCAGGTCCGCGGAGGACTTCAGGCGGGCCACGTCCGGGTCGGTCTCGATCGCTGCCGCGGCTCCCTCAGGGACGAGGTCCCGCAGGGTGGCTGTCTGCACGCCCTCCTCGCCCAGGCTGGGGAGGACGTCGGCGACGTAGGCCAGGTAGGGCTGGTGCGGCCCGACGAACAGCACGCCGCCGCGGCGGTGGCCGAGGCGAGGGTCGGAGTAGAGGAGGTAGGCGGAGCGGTGCAGGGCGACGACGGTCTTGCCGGTACCAGGACCGCCGTCGACGACGAGAGCACCGCGGGATCCCGCGCGGATGATCGCGTCCTGGTCGGCCTGGATGGTGCCGAGCACGTCCCGCATCCGGGCCGACCGGCTGCTGCCCAGGCTGGCGATGAAGGCGGACTGATCGTCGAGCGCGGCGTGGCCTTCAATCGCGTCCGGGGTGAACACCTCGTCCCAGTAGTCGCTGATCCGGCCGTGGGTCCAGCGATACCTGCGGCGGCTGGCCAGGCCCATCGGGTTGGCGTGGGTCGCTCCGAAGAACGGCTCAGCCGCGGGGGAGCGCCAGTCGAGCAGCAGCCGGCGGCCCGTGCTGTCGGTGAGGCCAAGCCGCCCGACGTAGACGGGCTCGGGATTGCCTGCGCTGACCATGCGCCCGAGGCACAGGTCCAGGCCGAAACGCTGCAGGAGGCGCAGGCGGGCGGCCAGCCGGTGGATCTGCATGTCCCGGTCCATCGCCTTCTGGCCTATGCCGCCGGGCGCCTTAAGCTCGGCATCGAGGCGGCCGGACAGCTCGGCGATCGACTGCTCGAGGCTCTCCGCGATGGCCGCGAAGTGCTTCTCGTCGCCGGCGATCAGCGTCGGGTCGGCCTTGGGGGAGAGGCGGTCGGGAAGGTCAAACGCGCTGGTGGTCAGCGGGTTCACGTCATCAGCTCCGATCTGAGGTCGCTGGCAACCATTGGGCGCAGCAATGCGCCTAGGCCGGCGTGACGAACCTGGCGGCCATGACGAACAACGCTTCGCCTGACGTGAACCCCGTGGCCGTTGTCGGTCCAGGTCGCCAGGGTTTTGGAGGTTCTCGTGTCCTGGGTCCTGGCTCGACGCCCCCGCGCGAGTCGTACGCCGGGAACAGCACGCGCATTTCGCGACTCCCGTTTCCCCAGGTTCTGGCCTCGGCCGGCGACTCTACGGCACGACCCGGGTCTTGCCGCAAGCCCCCCGGTGCGCTATATGTTGAAAGTGGAGAGGAGTAGGTGCTCTCCTTCCGCGGCCAGGTGCCTGACGCTGAAGGCTGGGACCTGCGCTTTCAGCCTGTGACTACTTCGACGTCGCCGATTCCAAGGGCCTGCACCGGGGCCTTGATCTGGGAAGCGTCGCCGACCAGGATCGTGACTAGGCGATTCTCCGGGAACGCCGCGACGACCGCGGCTGTTGCCTCGGCGGTACCCGTCTCGGCCAGGCGCGCGTACAGCTGCGCCTGGTAGTCGTCGGGCAGGTGCTGTTCCACCTGATCCGCCAGCGTGTCTGCGACCGACGCTGCCCTCTCGTACTCAAGCGGCGCGACACCCACCAGGTTCTGCACCGCCGTATCGCGCTCCGTCTCGGTCAGGCCGTCCGCTGCGAGCGTGCGCAGCACCGTCCGCAGGTCATCCAGCGCGGGACCCGTGGACGCCGTGTCCACGGAACCGCTGATGGCGAGCACCGACGCACCCGTCGCGCCGTCCGCGGCGTGCGGCGCCGGCGACCGCAGCACCCGCTCGAAGGCCCGTACCCCGTAGGTGTAGCCCTTCTCCTCGCGCAGAACCCGGTCCAGCCGGGACGTGAGCGTGCCGCCCAGGCAGTACGTGCCGAGCACCAGGGCCGGCCATTCCCGGTCGTGCCGGTCCGGGCCGATCCGGCCGATGAGCAGCTGCGTCTGGACGGCACCAGGCCGGTCCACGATAACCACGCGGCCGGTGTCGTCGGCGGTTACCGGCCACCCGCGCACTGGCTCGGCAGCATCGCCGGTCCATCCGCCGAGCGTCCCGGCGAGCACCGCGTCCAGGTCAACACCGGTCAGGTCGCCCACGATGACCGCGGTCGCCGTGGCAGGCCGCACGTGAGCCTGGTAAAGCGCGCGCACACCCGCCGCGTCGATCCGCGCGACAGTGGCCTCGGTGCCCTTGCGCGGCCGGGACAGCCGCGCGGACGCAGGGAACAGCTCCTGAGATAGCTGCTTGGCTGCACGCCGGCCGGGATTGGCCAGCTCGAGCGGAATCTCGTCGAGACGGTTGCGCACCAGCCGCTCGATCTCGGTGTCCGCGAACGCGGGTGCGTGCAGCGCCTCGGCGAGCAGCCCAAGCGCCTTGGTCAAACGGGAGACGGGAACCTGCAGCGAGACACGCGCGCCCAGGTAGTCGGCACCTGCGTCGAGTGTCGCGCCGCAGCGCTCCAGCTCGGCGGCGAACTCCTCTGCGGTGTGCTTGCCGGTGCCCTGAGACAGCGCATCCACCATGATCGTGGCAATCCCGTCTATCCCGTCGGGCTCGACGTCGAGCGGTACGTCCAGGCAGATCTCCACCCCCACCACCTGCTGTCCGGGCCTGTGGCAGCGCAGCACGGTCAGCCCGTTGCCGAGCCCGCCACGCTCGGGCGCGGGGAACGCCCAGGGCTTCGGCTGCCCTGGGGCCGGCTGCGGGTGAAAGTCCATGACCACTGCTGCGTCCGTCACCGCCCGGCTCCTTCCGGCTCGCCGTTCTCGTCGGCTGGGCTGGCCGTGCCGGCCTCGCCGGCCCCCGTGCCGGCCGTGTCTTCGGAGGTCACCTGGTCGTATACCAGCAGGGCACGATTGTCGGGGCGAAGCCGCGCTGCGGCAACCGCCCGGACCTCCTCGGCGGTGACGTCCAGGATCCGGTTGGTGGCGGTGAATGCGAGCTGTGGATCGCCGAACAGCACCGTGTACCGGCACAGTGCGTCAGCCCGGCCCGCCGCCGTGCTTAGCTGGTCCAGCCATCCGCGTTCCAGCAGGGCCTGCGCCCGTTCCATCTCCCCCGCCGTCGGCGCCTGCGCGCCCAGCCGCGCCAGCTCCTCGTCGACGGCGGCCTCGATCTGCGGGATTTCGGCGTCCCCAGAGGCCTTCACGTCTAGCCAGCCCAGCGAGGGGGCACCGGCGAGCCGCAGCAGCCCGAAACCTGCGCTGATGGCGGTGCGGTCGCGCCGCACCAGCCGGTTGTAGAGCCGCGACGACATGCCGTCGCCGAGCACAGTGACCGCCACCTCGGCCGCTTCGCATTCACGCGTGCCGTCGGGCGGCAGCCGGTAGCCGGCCATCAGTGCGCGCGCCGGGACCTCCTCCTGGATCTCCACCCGCAGCTCCGCGCCGATGATGTCGGGGAGCGTGCCGTCGCGGGGCGCCACCTTGCCGTCGTGGGACGGGATGGAGCCGAAGTACTTCTCGACCCACCGACGCGTCTGCTCCGGGTCGATGTCGCCGACGACCGCCAGGACCGCATTGTTCGGCGCGTAGTTCGCGCGGAAGAACGCGCGCGCGTCGTCCAGCGTCACCGCGTCCAGATCGGCCATGGAGCCAATGGGCGTGTGGTGGTACGGGTGGCCCTCGGGGTAGGTCAGCGCGGTCATCCGCTCGAACGAGGTGCCGTAGGGCACGTTGTCGTAGCGCTGCCGGCGCTCGTTCTTGACCACGTCACGCTGGTTCTCCATCGACTCCTCGTCCAGCGCGGCCAGCAGCGAGCCCATGCGGTCCGCCTCCAGCCAGAGCGCCAGCTCCAGCTGGTGCGCGGGCATGGTTTCGAAGTAGTTGGTGCGCTCGAAGCTTGTCGAACCGTTGAGGGAACCGCCTGCGCCCTGGACCAGCTCGAAGTGGCCGTTTCCTTTGACCTGCGCCGAACCCTGAAACATGAGGTGCTCGAAAAGGTGGGCCAGGCCGGTACGGCCCCTGACCTCCTGCCGCGAGCCGACGTCATACCAGAGGCAGACCGCCGCGACCGGAGTCAGGTGGTCCTCAGAGAGCACGAGGCGCAGACCGTTGTCCAGACGGTGCTCGGTCGCTGTCAGACCGCCGGAACCGGCTTGCTGCGTGGCCGCATGACCCACGGGCGGGTACGTCCCTTCAATCGCATGCCAGAGAAGTACAGCCACTGTATGCAAGGAAGCCGCCAGGCGTGCCGCCCGGCATCCGGGTCAGGTTCCGCCGGTGGCCGGCATGATTTTGACGACCCAGTCGTGCTCGCGCACGCCCGGGCCCTGCTCGCAAGCTCCGCGAACGGTGCGATCGGCTACATCGACGCGGACCTGCGCGCCCCGGAGATGATCCACGCCGAGATCGCACGCTCCTTTTGACGGCCTGGAGCTGATCGAGCCGGGCGTGGTAGCGGTCCAGGAATGGCGGCCCGGCTCCGAGATCGAAGCCAGGAGCAGGCCAGCCATGTGGGGAGGAGCATGCCGCAAGCGATAATGCGCCACCAGGCGCTAGGGCCGGATCGGCCGGGCCGGCAGACCGGATGGGTATAGAAGACAGTCATGGACAGACGCGCGCTTGTTCTGGGTGGCGGCGGTGTCACCGGCATTGCCTGGGAAGTCGGCCTGATCGCCGGGCTGGCCGGACTGGGCATCGACCTGGCCGCAGCTGACGTGATCATCGGGACATCGGCGGGCTCGGTTGTCGGTGCTGACATAACCTCCGGGCAGGAGCTTGAGGCGTTGTACCAGGCCCAGCTCGCGCCGCCGGCTCCCGAGCCCGCTGCCCGGATGGGCTGGGGCATCATCGGCAGGCTGGTGTGGGTCATGAGTACCAGCCGGGACCCGGTGCGGGCGCGGGCGCGGATCGGCAACTGGGCGCTGGCCGCACGCACCATGCCCGAGGCCGCCCGTCGCAAGGTGATCGAGGCTCGGCTGCCCGCCAGTGACTGGCCAGCCAGGGCCCTCAGGGTGACCGCCGTGGACGCGCGGACCGGCGAGTTCGTGGTGTTGGATTCCGCTGGTGACGCCGGCCTCGTGGATGCGGTTGGGGCCAGCTGCGCGGTGCCCGGAGTCTGGCCGCCGGTCACCATCGGGGACCGGCGTTTCGTGGACGGCGGTGTGCGCTCCATAGCCAACGCCGACCTGGCGGCCGGCTACGAGCGGGTGGTTATCGTGGCGCCGGTGGCCAAGGGCCTCGGTCACATGACCAGCCCCCGCGGGCAGGCTGCCGCGCTCACCGCGGCCGGAGCCCGTGTGGTGCTTCTGCAGCCAGACCGCGCGGGCGTGCACGCCATCGGGCCCAACGTGCTTGACTCGTCGCGCCGGGCGGCAGCGGCGACAGCCGGCCGGGCACAGGCCGCTGCGGAAGCGGCTGCGGTCCGGGCAGTCTGGCAGGCCGATGGCGGGCCGGCCGCTTCCTAGCCGTCCGGTCGCCGTTGGTCCACGACGCCGTGCCTGCCCGGATCCCGCCTGCGCCCGGAAGCGCAGGAACTCAGAGCTTGTAGCCGATCTCACGCAACAGCCGGTGCCGGGTCGCTACGTCGGCATCAGTCTCCACGCCGACCGGGGGTGAGCCGTCGACCACGCCTGCGACGCCGCGGCCGCGGCCGGTAGTCGCGACGAGGATCTCGACTGGGTTGGCGGTGGCGCAGAAGATCGTGCACACCTCAGGGACCGTCTTGACCGGGTTCATCACGTTGACCGGGAAACCACCACGGAGCATGATCACGAACGCGTGCCCGGCGCTGATCGCCTCAGCGGCGGCCACCGCGAGGCGGGTCAGCTCCGGGTCGTTCCCCGACCTGCGGATCAGGCGGTCGCCTGACGCCTCGCAAAACGCGATGCCGAAGCGAAGATGCGGGCTCACCCCGGCCAGCGCCTCGTGCAGATCCTCGACCGTCTTGATGAAATGCGCCTGGCCGACGATGACGTTCACGTCCTCCGGCTTGTCCAACGCAACCACATCAAGCGATACCGCCATGACACCTCCCCTGCCCCCGGCCATGCAACCGGGCAGCCGATCACGATCAGTCCTCTTGCTCCCGCCTGATGGCAGCAGCAGCCACCGGGCCTTGCCGAGCCCGGCAACAGCCCAGGGTGAAGAACACTACCCAGGAGCCCTCCATCCGCTGGATGCGGCTCGTGAAGGTGCCCCCAGACGGTAAGCGCGACAGCTGGCTCCGCCTCGCTTTCGGCTCAGCCGGGCAGCTCGATCGGCCCGATGTCGGCGAACACGTCCCCCGGTCCGGGGTTGTCAGGGTGGGCTTGGCCGCCGAAGTGATGCATGATGCCCCAGACCGCGTTCAGCGAGGTCTGGACTGCGCCCTCGACCCACGCGGGTGTCCAGGAGACGTCATCTCCGGCCATGAAGATGCCCTGCTGTTCCGGCGGCAACCGATCTTGCATGAAATGGGCGTACATGCGCTGGTTGTAACGGTAGTGCCCGGGCAGCGCTCCCTTGAACGCGCCCAGGAAGTGCCGGTCGGCCTCCCAGGACACGGTGATCGGGTCTCCGATGATGTGGCTGGCGATGTCGACATCTGGATAGATCTTGCTCAGGGCGTTGAGCGCGAGCCGGACCCGGCGGTCGACCGGCTCGGGGAGCATCTTCAGCGCGTCGCTCATCCAGGAGTACGTCAGGCAGATCACGCCCGGCTGGTTGTCACCGTTGTCGAACAGATAGGTGCCACGGGTCAGCCGGTCGGTCAGCGTCATGCTCATGACGTCACGGCCAGTGCGCGGGTCTGTGTCCTTCCAGAACGGCCGGTCGACCATCACGAAAGTCTTGGAGGACTGCATGTAGCGCGTCCGGTCGAGGGCCGTCCATATTTTCGGGGAGAACAGCCCCTCATCGCATTCGATCTGCGTAGTGAGCAGCCAACTCTGGCACGTCGCCAGCACCGCCGCGTGCCGGCGGGTATGCCCCCAGGCGTCGGTGACCGCGAACCGGCCATCGCAGTCGCGCGCGATCCGCGCGACACCGGCCCTGGGTGCGCCGGAGTGCAGCGAGGCCAGCGAGGTGCCGGGCGGCCAGTGGGCGATATCGGACGCAGGGTGGCGCCAGATCCCGCGGGGAACTTGTTCGACGCCGCCGACCACCAGGCGCTGGTTCTCGTCGCAGTTGGTCATCACGACCCGGAAGATTTCCAGCATCGAGTTTGGATAGTCGGAGTCCCAGCCGCCGGTGCCGAACCCCACATTGCCGAAGACCTCGCGGTGGTGAAACGACAGCGAGGAGAACGCCTTCGAGCTCGCGACGAAGTCATAGAACGTACGGTCGTCCCAGCGGGGCACGAGATCGTTCCACAGCGACTTCAGCGTAGTGACGTCGCGCGCCCGGATCGCGTTCTGGATGCTGGTGAAGTGCACATCCTCCAGAGCCTGCGCCCATGCGTCGGCGACCTCGGTGAACAGCGGGGGAAGGTCGTCTAGCGTGTGCGCATAATGCGTGACGCCCTCGAGGTTGATGACCGTGCTGCCGGCGGCCTCGGTCAGCGGGTTGGGGAACGGCCGGCTCTGTAGGCCCAGCATGTCAACGTAGTGGTAGAAGGACCTCGACGACACCGGGAAACGCATCCCGCCGAGTTCCGCGACCACGCCCTCGGCTCCCTCGAAGGCCTGCGAACGCAACCGCCCGCCCATCTGTGAGGCCTCGTAGACCACCGGCTTGACACCGAGCCTCATCAGCTCGTAGGCAGCGACCAGGCCGGAGATACCAGCACCGACGATGGCGACCTCTTCGCCGTGATGCCCGGCCGGGATGGAGCCGAGACCGGCCGGGTGCGCGATCCAGTCGTCGAACGGGAACGGGAAGTCCGGGCCGAAGATCGTGACCGGGCCCTTCTCGCCATGAGGCGCATCCCCGCTACGTTCGTTCACGATGAAGGCGCCTAACGCTGGCGGTGGAAGCCTGCTACGCCGGAGGATACGCACGACCGCGCCGTGCGCTCAAAGCAGGGTGCGGGACGAGCCCGCGGTGCTGCCACCAGCCTAGCCTTCTGGCGATCTTCACGCCTGCCCGCGCCGCACCCACCTCTCAGGATTGCGCAAGAACGGGTCAGGAACGGCGTCTGCGGAGCTTGCCGCCGGCATGATGGATCTCTAGCCTTTTCGGCGATGACACAGAATTCTGACGCATCCTTCACATGAGCGCCCCTGCGGCGTGAGGAGGCCGGATGCCGCTGAATGATTTCCCGCGTTATCCGCTGATGTTCGGCCTGAGTCCGGTGCATCCACTGGATCGGCTGTCGGAACATCTCGGAGCAACCATCTGGGCGAAGCGGGAGGACTGCAACTCCGGGCTCGCCTTCGGTGGCAACAAGGTCCGCAAGCTGGAGTACCTCGTGCCAGACGCGCTCGCGC
>Ga0187890_10001170_pt1 | contig 19061 bp, 15 predicted proteins | sample June2016WEW_21_1_FD_133005 | JGI IMG/M metagenome (GOLD analysis project Ga0187890, IMG submission 133005) | Peatland microbial communities from SPRUCE experiment site at the Marcell Experimental Forest, Minnesota, USA - June2016WEW_21_10 | ecosystem: Environmental > Terrestrial > Soil >... | reverse complement strand
GGTCACCACGTCCACGCTCGGGCGCTGGGTCGCCAGCACGAGGTGGATCCCGGCGGCCCGGGCCAGCTGGGTGATGCGCACCACCGAGTCCTCGACGTCACGCGGGGCGACCATCATCAGGTCGGCGAGCTCATCCACGATGACGAGCAGGTACGGGTAGGGAGACAGGACCCGCTCGCTGCCCGCGGGCGGCGACAGCTTGCCCGACCGCACCGCCTTGTTGAAGTCGTCAACGTGCCGGAAGCCGAATGCCGCCAGATCGTCATAACGGCGGTCCATTTCGCCGACCACCCACTGCAGCGCCTCGGCCGCCTTCTTCGGATTGGTGATGATCGGCGTGTAAAGGTGCGGTATTCCCTGGTAAATGGCCAGCTCGACTCGCTTGGGGTCAACCAGGATCATCCGGACATCGTCCGTGGTGGCGCGAAGCAAAATCGAGGTTATGAGTCCATTTATGCAGGTAGATTTGCCGGCGCCGGTCGCGCCGGCAATGAGCATGTGCGGCATCTTGGCCAGGTTCGCCACCACGGTCCGGCCTTCGACGTCCTTGCCCAGGCCGACCACCATCGGATGGTGATCATTCACCGCCACCGGGGAGCGCAGCACATCCCCCAGGCTGACGATTTCCTTGTCCGCGTTCGGGATCTCCACCCCGATGGCAGACTTGCCCGGGATCGGGGAGATGATCCGCACGTCAGCGCTCTTCACCGCGTAGGCGATGTTCCTGGTCAGCGCCGTGACCCGCTCCACCTTCACCGCGGGGCCCAGCTCGATCTCGTACCTGGTCACCGTGGGCCCGCGCTTGAACCCGGTGACCCGCGCGTCCACCTCGAACTGCTCCAGCACCTCCGACAGCGCCCGGACCACCATGTCGTTGGCCCGGGTTCGCTCCTTGGGCGCACTGCCCGGCTTGAGCAGCGCCATCGGCGGCAGGATGTAGCTGGACTCAGCCGACCCGGACAGGGTCAGCTGCTCGCCCCGGGCCGGCCCGGTGGGGGCGTCGCGGGGGCCCGCGTCAGGGCGGGCCGCACCCCCTGGTGCCGCCACCGTCTCGTGCGGCGCCTGGGCAGCTGCCCCGGCCGGCCCGAAGCCCAGCGCGTCGAGCAGGGACTCATCCGGGTCCTCGGTGTCCGCCGCGGCCGCGGCGGCGTCCGCGGGCTGAGGCACCGCGGCTCCGCGCCGCGGGCGCCCGGTACCCGCCGCCTTCCCTCCGGGGCCGTCGCCGAGGATGGGCGTGTCGTAGGGCCGGTGGTGCTCGCCGGCCTCGATGGCCGGGGGCCGCTTGCGGCCGGCCCGCCCGGGCGGGGCGGTAGTCGCCGAGCCCTCGATCTCCGCGGCGGGATCGTCTCCGGCGTCCCCGGGGCCTAGGTCACCCCGCTGGGCGAAGCCCCGTAGCTCGGCCAGCCGGTCGGGCACCCGGTGCACCGGCGTTCCGGTGATCACGAGCAGCCCGAACCCGCTGACCAGCGCGAGCAGCGGCGCGGCGATCCACGGCGTCAGCGCGGCCACCAGCGGGGCCGAGACGAAGAAGCCAATCAGCCCGGCGCCGGACCTCATGGCGCTTTCGCCGGCAGACGGCTGCGGCGTGCCCGCCGCGATGTGCACCAGCCCGAGCCCGCCCAGCAGCAGGCAACTCCAGCCGATCACCATCCGCCCCGTCTGCGCGTTGCGATCGGGATGGCGCAGGAACCGCCAGGCGAGCAGGCCGAGCAGCAGGGGCACGGTCCAGGCGGCCGAGCCGAAGGCGCCGAGGAACAGGCCGGCCAGCAGCCGCCCGGCGAAGTTGTGCATGTGGAACCAGCTGGTGGCGGCGACGATGAAGGCCGCCGCCAGGAAGGCCAGGCCCACGCCGTCCCGCTGGTGCAGCGGGTCGAGGTCCCGTGCGCTCTTCCCGAACCGCCGCGCGACGAACCCGGCCGCGTGGGCGGCGACCATCCACAGCCCGGCCACCAGCCGGACCAGCCAGCCGGCCAGGATCAGGATCGGGTCAGCCGTCCGGTGAGACGTCCGCGCCCCCGCTCCGCGGGTGCGGCCCCTGCCTGCCGTCCGCTTCCTGCCCTGGCCCGACCATTTCTGGCCCGACCATTTCTGGCCGGAGCGGTTCTGCCCTGAGCGGTTCGGCCGCTTCTGCCCGGTACGGGACGGGCCGTTCCTGCCCTGACCCTGGCGGGGCCGCGGGGGCATCGCGTTCTTGCTGCTGGCCGCCCGCCCGCTGACTGGCCGCCCGGCACCACCGGAGGTGCGCGTCTGGCCGCCCGCGGCGCGGCCCTGCCCGGCCGCCGGGCGCGGCTGCCCGCCCGGTGCGTCCGCGCCTGGGCGGGGGGTGCCCTTAAAGACACGAGTAGCCATGATGCCCAAAGTACCCACGATCAGCGCGGTGCAGCCGCAAGCGTGCGGCGTGTCGCCATGATCTTCGGGCCCGGGTGAACGGCGGTTATCGCTGGTCTGGCGGGTCCGCGAACACTCGCCACCTCCGGTTGGCAGAGGCGTTCTCGCAGGCCACTCTGGAGAGAATCTCCGCAGCACGATCATGAACGGAGCGGAAGGACCGGACATGGCAGCAGCCGACCCGGTACGGGTCATCGCGGACCTCTTCACCGCCGAGGGCGCCCGCGAGTATCTGGGCGAGGCGGTGACCCAGGCCCAGCACCTGCTCCAGGCCGCGGCCCTGGCCGAGCGGGCTGGCGCGGCACCTGAGCTGGTCGGCGCGGCCCTGCTGCACGACGTGGGTCACTTCACCGGGGCGGTCAGCGGACAGCAGCGCGGGATCGGCACCGACAGCCGGCACGGCGACCAGGGCGCGGACTGGCTGGCGCAGTGGTTCGGGCCCGGGGTGACCGAGCCGGTCCGGCTGCATGTCGCGGCCAAGCGGTACCTGTGCGCCGTGGAACCGGGGTACTTCGGCCGCCTGTCCGCGGCCTCCGTGCACACGCTGCGCATCCAGGGCGGCCCGATGACCCCGGCCGAGAGCGCGGAGTTCGAGGCCAGCCCGTGGTGCCAGGCCGCGCTGCGGCTGCGCCGCTGGGACGACGGGGCCAAGGACCCGAGTGCGGTAGTGCCCGCGTTCGGCTACTACCAGCGGCTGCTCCGGCAACTGGTCCGCCAGCACGAGGCCGGCGCCACCCGGTAGGCCCCCTCAGACTTCGATGACCACCGGGATGATCATGGGGCGCCGCCGGTAGCTGTCGTTGACCCAGCGCCCGACGGTGCGGCGGACCAGCTGGCCCAGCTGATGGGCGTCGTTGATCCCGTCGGCGGCCGCGCGCGCCAGCGCTTCCTCGATCTTCGGCCGGACCTCGCTGAGCGCGGAGTCGTCGATGCCTGACCCGCGGGCGTGGATCTCCGGGCCGGCCACCAGCTTGCCGGTGGTCGAGTCGACCACGATGACCACCGAGAGGAATCCTTCCTCGCCCAGGATCCGGCGGTCTTTCAGCGAGGTCTCGGTCACCTCGCCGACGGACAGGCCGTCCACGTAGACGTAGCCGCACGGCACCTTGCCCACGACCTTGGCCTTGCCCTGGGCCAGATCGACCACCACACCGTCCTCGGCGATCACGACGTTGCCGGCCGGGACCCCGGTGAGCTCGGCCAGCTGGGCGTGCGCCCGCAGGTGCCGCCACTCGCCGTGCACCGGCATGAAGTTGCGCGGTTTCACCTGATTCAGCACGTACAGCAGCTCACCGGCGGGCGCGTGACCGGACACGTGAACCAGCGCGTTGCCCTTGTGCACCACCCGGGCGCCCCACCGGGTCAGCTCGTTGATCACCCGGTACACGGCGGACTCGTTGCCCGGGATCAGCGAGGAGGCCAGGATGACCGTGTCGCCCTCGGCGATCCGGATCGGGTGGTCCCGGGCGGCCATCCGGGACAGTGCCGACATGGGCTCGCCCTGCGATCCGGTGCAGACCAGTACGACCTCGCCGGGCGGCATGCCCTCGGCGTCGCGCGGGTCCACCAGCAGGCCGCCGCGGACCGAGGGGACCCGCAGATAGCCGAGATCGCGCGCCACGCCCATGTTCCGCACCATGGACCGGCCGACGAACGCCACCCTGCGGCCGTGCGCGGCGGCCGCGTCGAGCACCTGCTGGACCCGGTGCACATGGCTGGCGAAGCAGGCCACGATGATCCGCTGCTGCGTGCTCGCGAAGATCTCGTTGAGGACCGGCGAGATGGCCCGCTCGCTGGTGACGATGCCGGGGACCTCGGCGTTGGTGGAGTCGGACATGAGCAGGTCGACGCCCTCGGCGCCGCGCCGCGCGAATCCGCCCAGGTCGGTCAGGCGGCCGTCCAGCGGCAGCTGGTCCATCTTGAAGTCGCCGGTGTGCAGCACCACCCCGGCCGGGGTGGTGATGGCCACCGCGAGCGCATCCGGGATGGAGTGGTTGACCGCGAAGAACTCCAGGTCGAAGGGGCCGAACGACTGGCGCCCGCCCTCGGCGACCTCGACCCCGGCCGGCGTGATCCGGTGCTCGGTGAGCTTGCTGCGGACCAGGGCCAGCGTCAACCGCGAGCCGATCAGGGGGATGTTGTCCCGCCGCCGCAGCAGGTAGGGCACCGCACCGATGTGGTCCTCGTGCGCGTGGGTGAGGACCATCGCCTCGATGTCGTCGAGCCGGCCGTCCAGCGAGGTGAAGTCGGGCAGGATCAGGTCCACGCCGGGCTGGTCCGGCTCCGGGAACAGCACCCCGCAGTCCACGATCAGCAGGCGGCCCTGGTACTCGAACACGGTCATGTTCCGGCCGATTTCGCCCAGGCCACCGAGGCCCACGATGCGCAGCGTGCCGGACGGAAGGGCCGGCGGTGTGCCGAGCTCCGGATGGGGGTGACTCACTTGATCTTCACGCCTCCAGCGACCAGGTCGGATCGCAGTTGTTCGATCTGTGCCGGCGTCGCGTCGATCAGCGGGCCGCGGACCGGCCCGCCGGGCAGCCCCAGCAAGCCGAGCGCCGCCTTGGTCGTGATCACGCCCTGGGTGCGGGTCATGATGCCGGTGTAGAGCGGGAGCAGATCGTAGTGGATCCGCCGGGCCTCCTCGACCCGGCCCGCCCGGTACGCGTCGATCATCTCATGCAGCCGGTCTCCCGCCACGTGGCCGACCACGCTCACGACGCCGGCCGCCCCGACCGAGAGCCAGGGCAGGTTCAGCATGTCGTCCCCGCAGTAGAAAACCAGGTCGGTGGCCAGCATGACCAGGGAACCCGCCCCCAGATCACCCTTGGCGTCCTTGACGGCCACGATGCGCGGGTGCTCGGCCAGCTGGAGCAGGGTCTCCGTCGCGATGGCGGTCGCCGTCCGGCCGGGTATGTCGTACAGGATGACCGGCAGGCCGGTGGCGTCGGCGGCCCTGGTGAAGTGGGCCACGAGCCCGCTCTGCGGCGGCTTGTTGTAGTACGGCGTGACCAGGAGCAGTCCCGACGCCCCGGCGCGCTCCGCCTGGCGGGCCAGCTCGCACGTGTGGGCGGTGTCGTTGGTACCGACCCCGGCCACGACGGCGGCCCGGTCGCCGACGGCCTCGATCACGGCGCGGAGCAGGCGTTCCTTCTCGGCGTCCGTCGTGGTCGGGGCTTCGCCGGTGGTCCCGCTGATGACCAGGCCGTCGTTGCGCATCTCGTCGACCAGATACGTGGCCAGACGGGCCGCCCCGTCGTAGTCGACCGCGCCGTCGGCGGTCATCGGCGTGATCATCGCGGTCAGCATCCGGCCGAAAGGGGCCTCCGCGGCGGGCTGGGTGGCTGTCATGACACTGAACGCTACCGGGCCGCGGCGCGCCGGGGCCACCGTGCCCCGCTTCCCGTCATGCTGAAGACGCGGCGACGTGAGCTCGGGGGTACCCACGTCAACCGCGTCTATCTAGGTATCGGCCTGGGCGGCCCACGCGTTACGCAGGGTGATGAAGATTCTTTTCTGTGTGATCATCATGGCTCCGGGCAGCGGTTCTGCGCCGCTGAGGGCAGCCGTTCTGCGCCGCCGGGCCGCGACGGCCAGCCCGAGCGACACCCCTCCGGATGCCCTCACGCCGGACTCGTGATCAGACGAATGGTGTCGCTATCGCAGCACTTATCGTCTGATCACCAGCGGCCCGGGGGGCAGAGAGGCTGGTGGGACTCACGGGGCGGCCCAGCGCGGGACCGGGATCACGAAGGCGGGACCCGGGGTCAGGAAGGCGGGACCGGGATCACGAATGCGGGACCCGGGGTCAGGAAGGCGGGGAGCCTGGGCTGCGGGGCGCTTCTGCAGCCAGCCAACCAGGGCGGCCGCGCCGGCCACGCCCAGCCCGGCCGCCGTCTTGGCCGCCGTGGCCGGGGTGAGCCCCAGGCCATCCAGCGCGCCCCTGCTGTGTGCCCCGGGCGGCACGTCGAACGCGCTGGTGTCCGCCACCCCGGCGGTGAGGCCACGCATCTCGTAGCCGATGGCCGGCTGGTCCCCGATGAAGCCGGTCAGCCGGAGCAGCACAGCGAGTTCCGCGTCCACCACTGCCTCGACCTGGTCGGCGAGGCTGCCCTGCCACACGTACCCCAGGCCAGGCGAGACCTCGCCGGAGTTCCGGCGCGCGACCACGAGGAACCCCCGGCGGCCGCCCCCTCGGTCTCCCCGCCCGCCCACAGCCGGTGGCCGGCCAGCAGCCAGGCGGGGTCGGCCAGGCCGGCGAATTCGTGCGGCACCGGACGGGCGGGCCGGGCGGTCACCCTCGTCCCGTTGACCTGCCAGTGCCGCACGCCGTCACAGCCGACGGTGTCGGGAGCCGATGGGCGGCCGCCGTCTGCCTTGTCGATCCGGTACCGGTCCGGTGCTGCCAGCCGCAGCCACACGGTGCGGTCGGTGCCGTTGTCCCGCGCGTTGACCGCGTCCCACACCGCGTCCGGGCCGAGGATGCCGGCCAGCGCCGCGGGCAGTGCTTCGCGAGCCCGTGAGATGGCCGCCGTGAGCAGGCGGCCATCGACCCATTCGCGGACCTCCGCGGTAACACGCGGCGCGGCCAGGCCGGTGCGGTGCAGCAGGTTGATCACGTCGTCGCTGGCCGGCCCGAGCGGCTCGGGGGCCAGCGGCCCGCCGGTGCCCGGCCCGGTCCAGCCGCCGCCGCTGCCGCTCCCGCCGGTGCCCGGCCCGGTCCGGCCGCCGCCGGCGCTAGCCCCGGCGCTAACCCCGGCGCTGCCGCTGGGCGGCCCGTCGTGGGCGCGGTTTCCCGCACCGCCAGGCGGCTCGGGCGATCCTGGCCAGTGCCGGACCGTGAAACCCAGCGCGCTGGCCGCCACGCCTGCGACCGCACGCACTGCGTCCCCCGGCAGGCCGGGCATGGCCGCCGTGGGGCCTGTGGACTGATGTTCGGGCACATCGATGCCTGGTGGCGCCCGGAATCGTTCGCCGTCCCGGGCCTCGTCCGGGTCCAGCCGGACATCGCACAGCTCCGAGCGGCGCACCGGCTGCCCCTCGAACAGCTCCTCGTACCGGAGCAGCAGGCCGGTGCCGGCGTCCACCAGGACCCGCACCTCGCCCGCGGACCGCGCGGCCCCCGCGCGCCCGCCCGGGGCCAGCAGCGGCCGCGGCCGCGCTACCAGCCGCCAGGCCGGCCGTCCCCCGGCCTCCTCGGCGCCGGCCACCCGCAGGCTGAACCGGCTGAGCAGCCGGGCCGGGGACTGGAGATCGTCCAGGACGTGGCAGGGGCCGGCCTTCTCCCGCATCACCCGGGCCAGGCCGGCGCCGCCGGGCGATCCCTGGGACACCGTCCAGGCCGTGCCGCCATCGCAGCCCTCGACCACGCGGGCACCGTCCCGCACATGGCTGATCCGGTACTTCCCGCCCGGGCCGAGCAAGACCTGATAGCTAACCTCGGTGACCGGCGACCCGGATTCCGGCTCCAGGGGCGGATGGCGCCGCCCGGCGTGCAGCATCCGGGTCTGCAGCGCGTGATCCGTCCATGAGGTCAGCGTGGCGGACAGGCTGCGCTCCGCCCAGTTGGCGCGGTACATCTGGGGTATCAGCTCACGCGCATCGGCTGGCTCAGCCAACGGGCCCATGAACGGCCTCCCGGGGAATGGCAGTCAGGCCATTAGAACACCGGGATAACGTCCTCGGGTTGCCCTAGTGGGCGACAGCCGCGGGTGTTGACCTAGTGGACGACACCCGCGGTGATGACAAGGAAAATGACCGTGACCACCACGAGCGCGATGGTGACCGCCAGGTAACGCGTCATCACGCCCAGGATGACCCTGGCCCGTCCCTCAGCCGCCTCGGATGCTCGTGCCGCTATCCAGGCTTCCTGGGCCGCCCGTACCGCGGCTTCGGCCGCGACTCCGGCGCCGGCCTGGAGCTCAGCTTGCGCGCGGAGGGCCGCCCGGATGTCCGCCTCCACCTTGGCGGCAGCCGCCTCGATCCGGTCCAGCGTGGCGACGCCTGCGGCCGCCGCCCGCACTGCCACCGACTCAGCGGCCGCGCCAGTCGCCCCCGGCGTCATGCTCACCGGGATTCTCACTCGCATCGCGGCGGGGATGCCGACGTCGGCATGGTCCGTGGCGACCTTCACCGCCACGGCGGTCGCAGCGCCCTCTGGGGTGATCATGGCTCCGGCCGGCTGGGTCGTCCCATGCGACGGCGAGCCCATCGACGAGTCGTGGAGGAAGCCGACCACAGCCTCTCTCGCGGCCGCGGCCAGATCAGGAGTATCCGTCCCGCGCTGGCGGCTGCGAAGGCGGTGGTGACGACCTCCATCCACTGAACCAGCGGGCCGCGCATGGTGGTGCAGAGACCGATTGCCCGTCATGTCACTCAACTTCCCTCAGTAACCGGGCGAATATGGTCAACCTGCGCCTAGTCACATAACGTGTACCTACTTATCTAACGGACAGTAGCTATGCTACCACAATAAGTGATACATGCGGGGCGGCCAGGCCGGCGGACGTGATCAGGAACGAGGCTCCGCGGTAGTCACTTCCTCGCGGGCGGCGGCGAGGAGCTGGCGGGTCAGGCTCATGGCCTGTTCGGCCGCCCCCAGCTGGCCGAGGCTGGCCAGGCGCTGCGCCTCGCGCAGCTGATCATCAAGATGAGCCAGCCGCGCCCGCTGCTCGGCCTCGGCGATAGCGCGGCCGATGACCGAGGGCAGCCGGGCAGGCCGGTCCTTCAGGACGTAGTCCGTGGCCCCCTGTTTGATGAGAGCGACCGCTTCCTCGTCCCCGAGCACGCCGGACCAGAAAACAAACGGCACGTCCGGGCACTGGTGCTGCGCGATTTCGAGAGCGGCCACGCCCGAAAAGCCCGGCAGGTGGTAATCGGACAGGATCACGTCCGGGCGGAAGGCGGACAGCTGCTGCACGAAGGGCTCCCTGGTGGCCACGACCACGGCAGTGAAACCGAGGCCCGCGCTGGTCAGCAGGCGCTGCGCAAGCTCAGCATCCCAGGCTTCGTCCTCCAGGATGAGGATGCGCGCCTTCCGTCCCACTGATTCGGCCCCGTCCCCCGGCGGGGTGTTCTCCTGCCCAGGATCTGGACCGGTGGTTGTCTCCGGCTCACCAGTCTCCGGCTCACCAGTCCCCGGCTCGTTGCGTGGATGCCCGCCGCTCACGGATGTCTCCCCTCAAACCTGATGGTGCACGAACGGAGGCGCGGCCTCGTTCAGGAGCAGCCAGAACATGCCGAGCGTACTGACCGCCTCGGCGAATTCAGCGAACTTAACTGGCTTGCGCACATAGCCGTTGGCGCCGTTGCGATAGCTCGCGATGATGTCTTCATCCAGTTTGGAACTGGTAAGGACGACCACGGGGATGAGCTGGGTCCGCTCGTCGTCCCGCAGCCTGCGCAGCACCTCCAGCCCGTCGATCTTGGGGAGCTTCAGGTCGAGCAGGATGAGGCCGGGAGGCGGCTCGCCGCCGCTGCCGTCGGCGAAGAGAACCTCCAGGGCCTCGGCACCGTCGTGGGCCACGGTGACTTTGTTGAGGATCTTGTTTTTCCGCAGGGCCCGGAGCGTCAGCGCCTCGTCGTCGGGATTGTCCTCGACCAGCAGGATATTTCTGCTCTTCATGCGCTTTCCTTCGCGCTCAGGGTGAAATAAAAGGTCGCGCCTTCACCGACGGCACCCTCGGCCCATGCATGACCAGCGTGGCGCTCGACGATCAGCCGCACGCTGGCGAGGCCGACGCCGGTACCAGGGAACTCCTGGGTCGTGTGCAGCCGCTGGAACGGATTGAACAACTTGCCCACGTAGGCAGGGTCAAAGCCGGCGCCGTTGTCCCGCACGTAACAGCACACCCGGGCGTTCTCCACTGGCGTTACCCCGAACTCGATCAGCGCATCGTCCCGGCGGGAAGTGAACTTCCAGGCGTTATCCAGCAGGTTTTGCAGGACCATACGGATCAGGGGGGTGTCCGCCAGCGCCCAGACGGGGCGCTGGATGACGAAACGGACGCCGCGGCCCGGCCCGCCGCGCTTGAGTTCCTCGGCAATGCGACTGGCCTCGGCACCGAGATCCACCGCGTGGAGGTTCATCTCAGCCCGCGAGAGGCGGGACAGGTGCAGGAGATCGTCGATGAGCGTCGCCATCTGCTCGCTGGCGGCTTTGATCCGCTCGGCATAACCCTGGCCGACCTCGCCGAGGCCGTCCCAGCAATCCTCCAGCAGGGCCGCGGTGAAACCGCCCAGTGCCCGCAGCGGAGCGCGCAGGTCGTGAGCGACCGAATAAGTGAACGTCTCCAGGTTCCGGACGGCCCGCTCGAGGTCGTCCTGCCTGCGCTGCCGCTCGGTCACATCGCGGACGGCGGCCGTGACCAGGGTCCCCTCATCAGTGTCGATGGCCGACAGCGAGATCTCCGCCGGGAAGGTGCTGCCGTCGCGGCGGCGCGCGGCCAGCTGCATCCCGGCGCCCATCGGCCGGGGCACCGGATCGGCCATGTATCCGGTCCGGCGCTGGGGGTGCACCGCGCGGGCCGCGTCGGGAACCAGCATCTCGACGAGCTGACCCTCCAGCTCCTCCCGCGGGTACCCGAACAACCGCATCATCTGGGTATTGACCAGGACGATCCGGCCATCGGCGTCCACGCAGACCATCGCATCCGGGGCGGCGTCCAGGAGCGCGACGGACCTGCCATCGTGGGGTAGCGCCACATTGCTCACATCTAGTAATCTACCAGTAACTTCATGTAATCAACCGGACAGGGCCGCCACCGCCCCCATCGAGACGGGTGCGGCCCGGGAGAGCAGGCCGGCCGGAACGCGAAATCCAGGAACTATGACCCGCTGCGCACGGCACGACAAAGACCTGCAACCGCGGACTCCCCCACTCACCATAAACAGGGGCTGGTTCACCAGCTTATGACGATAAACGGGCCGTTGAGGCGATATGAGTTTCCCGCCTCGATCAGGACGGGACCATTGGCACTCCCCGGACCGGGTTCATGTGCCACAAATTTATGTGTAACTATATATTTGTATCGGCACGAATATTTGTATCGGCACGAAGTAATCGCCGGTAATACCGGCTCGGGGGGCAAGTCCATGGGGAACAAACTGCTGACGGCCTTGACGGACGGCGCCGTGGGTCAGGAGCTTGAAAAGGCCCCGACGGGGATCCGCGGACTGGACGAGATCACCGGGGGCGGGCTACCCAGGGGCAGGGTAACGCTGGTGGCAGGCAGCGCAGGAGCGGGCAAGTCGCTGCTGGGGCTGGAATTCCTGGTCACCGGCGCCCGCCAGCACGGTGAGCCCGGCGTGCTGGTGAGCTTCGAGGAGTCGGCGGCCAAGGTCACCCGCAACGTGCGATCGCTGGGCTTCGACCTGGACCAGCTCCAGGAGGACGGCCTGCTCGTGATGCTCTCGTTCCGGGTGGAACCCGCCGAGTTCGTCGCTACGGGGGAGTTCGACCTCGAACCGCTCTTTGCGATCCTCGACGACGCGATCGCGCGTGTTGGCGCGAAGCGGGTCGTGCTGGACACCATCGAAGTGCTGTTCGGCGCCTTCGGCGACGACTCGATCGTGCGCTCGGAGCTGAGCCGGCTGGCGCGTTGGCTCGATGAGCGGGGCGTCACCGTCATCGTCACCGGGGAGCGGGGCGACAAGAATCTCACCCGCAACGGGATCGAGGAGTACGTCACCGACTGCGTGATCGTGCTCGACCATCGGGTGACCGACGAGATCTCCACCCGGCGGCTGCGGGTGGTCAAGTACCGCGGGTCGGTGCACGGCACCAACGAGTACCCGTTCCTGATTTCCGCCCGTGGCTTTGTCGTGCTGCCGATCACGTCGATCGCGCTCAACTACGCAGCCTCCGATGAGCGGATCTCAACAGGGATCCCCCGGCTGGACCACATGCTGGGCGGGGGCCTGTTCCGGGGTTCGACCCTCCTGGTGAGCGGGACAGCAGGCACCGGAAAGACCTCACTCGGCGCGCACATGGTGAATTCGGCCTGCGCCCGGGGTGAGCGGACGCTGCTGGTCTTGTTCGAGGAATCACCCGCCCAGTTCCTGCGGAATATGCGGTCGCTGGGGCTCGACCTGCAGCAGTGGACCGACGCGGGGTTGCTGCGCATCTGGGCGGCACGGCCCTCCGCGGTCGGGCTGGAGACCCATCTCGCGATCCTGGCCGAGCTGATCGAGGATGAGACGCCGTCGGTGGCGGTTCTCGACGGGATCGCCAACATCGGCAGCGGGGTCTTGGCCACGGAGGCGGCCTCGCTGGTGGCCCGCAAGATTGACCTGCTCAAGTCGCGCGAGATCACGACCATGGTTACGGCGCTTAGTCCTGGGGACGAGACGAGCAAAGAGACTTTGTCGTCATTGGTGGACACCTGGCTGCTGGTGCGCAATGTCGAGGCCAACGGTGAACGCAACCGGCTGCTGTTCGTGCTGAAGTCGCGGGGCACAGCCCATTCGAATCAGGTCCGGGAGTTCGTGCTCACCAGCCACGGGGTCGAGCTGGTGGATGTGTACGTCGGCGCGGCAGGGGTGCTGGCCGGCTCCGCCCGGCTGGCCCAGCAAGCCACCGAGCGTGACGCGGACGTGCGCCAGGCCAGCGATCTGGCCCGGCGCCTGCGTGAACTGCGGCGCAGCGTCGTGGAGCGCGAGGCCCACCTCGTCGCGGTCCAGGACGAGCTCGACGCCGACCGGGCGGAGATCGACCGGATCGACCTTCGCGAGGGCCACCAGGCGGCCGCCACCGAGGCCGACCGCTCAGCGATGGCGACGCGACGCTGGGCCGACGCGGCGCCGAGCAACGGAGGGCCGTGATGAGCGAGCCGCGCACCGCGAACGACGAGACCAGCGCCGACTCCGGTGACCAGTGGGATCTGTGCCTGTACGTGACCGACCACTCGCCCAAGTGCCTGCGGGCGATCGACAATCTGCGGCGCGCCTGCGAGGAGCACCTGGCCGGCCATTACCACATACAGGTCGTGGACCTGCTGGAGAACCCGCGCCTGGCCGCCGAGGACCAGATCCTGGCCGTGCCCACGGTGGTCCGGAGGTTCCCGTCGCCAATCCGCAAGCTTGTCGGCGACCTCTCCGACAATGACCGTCTGCTCATCGGGCTCCAGCTTCGGCCGCCGGGGAGCACCGCGACATGACCGATTATGCACCTGGTGATCGCTGGGCGCTTGCCCTCTATGTCGATGGCGCATCCACGAGCTCCATGCACGCGATCGAGACTGTGCGCCGCGTCTGCGACGAACAGCTCGGTGGCCGTGTCGAGCTGGAGGTCATTGACGTGCACCAGCAGCCTGCGCTGGCCGAGCGCGACCAGATCTTCGCCGTGCCGACGCTGGTCAGGCGCCTTCCCGGGCCGCCGCGCCGCATAGTCGGCGACCTCACCGACTCCGCCTGGATAAGGCTCGGGCTCGACTTCGGCCCGGCCGAACTAAGCGACGCCCAATCAGGCCCGGACGAGTAAGGGCATGGCCCGGTCACCGGCTCCCAAGGCCACTCGCCCAAGCCCCCTCGCCCTCGAGACGACCGGGGAAAGCCGGACGGCCGAGCTGGCCGAGCTGCGGGCTCAGCTGCGCGAGGCGCGGGAGACGATCGAGGCGATCCGGGGCGGTGGAATCGACTCGCTGATGATCGGCCCGCCCGGACAGGAGCAGGTCTACGCCCTGGTGAGCGCCGACCGCCCCTACCGGCTCATCGTCGAGGCGATGAACGAAGGCGCCGCCACCGTCTCGCCCCGGGGAGTGATCCTCAACGCCAACCCGAGGCTTGGCGCGATGACCGGCCGCAGCGCCACGGAGCTGGTCGGCACTGCGGCGCTCGACCTCATCCCCGACGTGCACCGCCCCGCGTTCGCCGCCCTGCTCGATGTCGGTACCGGCGGCAGCTCACGCGGCAAAGTGGACCTGACCGGACCGGGTGGCACGACGGTTCCGGTCCTGCTGGCGGTCAGCGGTTTCGACCTCGACGGGATGTTCCTGCGGTGCCTGGTCCTGACCGACCTCACCGCGCAGCGGGCCGCGGAGCGTCAGGCGGCCGAAGCGCACGAGGCGCTGCGCGAGCAGAACGCCTTCCTTGAGCAGGCCCAGGAGTCCCTCGGACTCGGCTTGTGGGTTCTTGATCCGGAGCGAAATGTAATGCTCACCTATTCGCCGGAAGCCCACCGGATCTACGGCCTGAGCCCAGCGGAGTTCGACGGGAAGTTGGAGACCCTGTGGCCGCTCGTCCACCCGGACGACGTGGCGAGGGTCGCCGATGCGTTCACGGCCTCACTGGAGGGCCGCGCTCCGTTCCGAGTCGAGCATCGGATCGTCCGGCCCGACGGCATGCTGCGGTGGGTCATGCTGGCTTCGGTTGTACAGCGCGACGAGACGGGCGCACCGAAACGGGTAGTGGGAATCTGCCAGGACATCACCGACCGGAAGCGGATCGAGGACGAGATCCGCGCCTCGGCCGCCTACAACCGGAGCCTGATCGAAGCCAACTTGAACCCGATGGTCACCATCGGCCCGGATGGAACGATTACCGACCTCAACGCCGCCACCGAGCAGGCGACCGGGTACGGGCGGGCCGAGCTGCTCGGCGCCGAATTCAGCGGCTACTTCACCAAACCGGACCTGGCCCGGGCCGGCTACGAACAGGTCTTCCGGGATGGAAGCGCGCGAGACTACCCGCTGGAGCTGCGTCACCGCGACGGGCACATCACATCGGTGCTCTACAACGCCGCGGTCTACCGCGACCCGTCCGGGCGGGTGCTCGGGGTCATAGCCGTGGCGCGCGACGTCACCGAGGCCAACCGCATCCAGGCAGCGTTGCGCGACTCCGAAGAGCGGCTCCGCGTCCTGTTCAACAACGCCCCGGTCGGCATGGGCGAGCTGACACTCGGCAACGAATTCGTCCGGGTCAACGCACGCTTCTGCCAGTTCATCGGTTACACCGCCGACGAGCTGCTGTCCCCATCCCTACGGCGCGAGGACCTGACCCATCCCGCCGATCGCAATGCCGATCTCGCTTTCAGGCAACGCCTCATCTCCGGGGAGATCGATAATTATTCGATCGAGCAACGCTTCGTGCAAAAGGGCGGCAATGTCGTCTGGGCAGAGGTCAGCAACACCCTGGTCCGCGACCCAGACGGCAGCCCGCTGCTGTACGTCGGCACCATGCGCGACCTCACCGCGCAGCGCGAAGCCGAGGCCGAGGTCCGGGCGCTGCACGCCGGCCTGGAAGCCCGCGTCCAGGAGCGCACGGCTGACCTGGAGCGGGCCAACAAGAATCTGGAGGCGTTCACCTACTCGGTCTCCCATGACCTGCGCGCACCGTTGCGCGGGCTGAGCGGGTTCAGCGCCGCGCTGGTGGAGGACTACAGCGACCGTCTCGACGAGACCGGCCGCGGGTACGCCGAGCGCATCCAGGCGGCGAGCGAGCGGATGGCCATGCTCATCGACGACCTGCTGCAGCTGTCGCGGGTGTCGCGCACAGACATGAACCTCGAGCCGGTCGACCTCAGCGCGGAAGTCGACGCCATCGCGGGCGAATTGCAGGCCAGTGAACCTGGCCGCCGGGTCCGGTTTGCCGTCCAGGACGGCGTCTGGGTCACCGCGGATCGCGGTCTCATCCGTACCGTGGTGCAGAACCTGCTCGAAAACGCCTGGAAGTTCACCGCCCGGCGCGACGCGGCCACCATCGAGTTCGGCACCACGCCTGCCGATGGCGCCAGGATCTGCTGCTACGTGCGCGACAACGGGGCCGGCTTCGATCCCGTCTATGCCGACAAGCTCTTCCAGCCATTCGAGCGGCTCCACGAGGCCGCCGACTTCCCCGGCACCGGCATCGGCCTGGCCAGCGTCCAGCGGATTATCGAACGGCACGGCGGCCGCACCTGGGCGGAGGGTGCCGTGGACCGCGGGGCCACCTTCTACTTCACCCTCGACGCGAAGGACACGCCATGAAGGACAGGCGGCACGCCCTGAAGGACAGGCGGGAGGACAAGTCGCAGGAGCAGCTGGCGCAGGCCGAGCGCCTGGAGAACCTGGGCCAGCTGGCCGGCGGGGTCGCGCACGACTTCAACAACCTCCTCGCGGTAATCCTCAACTACGCGGACTTCGCCGCCGAGGAACTCTCCGCGGCGACCGGATCAGACTGGGCCGGGCGCTGCGAATCGGCCCGCGAGGACCTCGGGCAGATCAGCCGGGCCGGCGAACGGGCGGCCAGCCTCATCCGCCAGCTGCTCGCCTTCGCCCGGCGGGAGGTGGTGCAGCCCCAGGTGCTCGACCTGGGCACCGTCATCACCGCGGTGGAGGAAATGCTGCGCCGGACCCTCGGCGAGCACGTCGAGCTGGTCACCTCGCTCGCCGGTGACCTGCACCCAGTCCTGGCCGACCCGGGGCGGCTGGAGCAGGTGCTGGTGAATCTCGCCGTCAACGCCCGCGACGCCATGCCCGGCGGCGGCACGCTGACCATCGAGGCCAGCAACGTCACCGTCGACGCGGAGTCCATCGCGGGGGGATCGCAATCAGCGGCCGGGCAGCACGTGCGGCTGCAGGTCAGCGACACCGGTACCGGGATGCCCCCGGAGGTCATCGAGCACGCGTTCGAGCCGTTCTTCACCACCAAGACAGACGGCGGGGGGACCGGGCTCGGCCTGGCCACCGTCTACGGAATCATCACGCAGGCCGACGGTCACATCCACATCTACTCCGAACCCGGCGGGGGCACGACCTTCAGCATCATGATGCCCGCCACCACGCAGGCCGCCGGTCCGGAGGCATCGGAGATCACCTACGAGCGGACGCCCAGTGGAGAGACCGTCCTGGTCGTGGAGGACGAGGCCGCCCTGCGGGAGGTCACCAGGCGGATCCTGGCCCGCAACGGCTACCGGGTGATCACCGCGGCGAGCGGGCCGGAAGCCGTCGACATCGCCCGCGACCACCAGGGCGAGATCCACCTGCTCCTCACGGACGTCGTCATGCCGCACATGCTCGGCAAGGAAGTCGCCGAGCGGGTACTGCTGCTCAAGCCCGGGACCGAGGTGCTCTACATGTCCGGCTACGCCCGGCCCGTCCTCGCCTCCCAGGGCAGGCTCGAACCGGGGGTAGCCCTCGTGGAGAAGCCGTTCTCCGAGGCCGACCTGCTGGCCAAGGCCGGGCAGGTGCTCAACAGCCACTTCCCGGGGTTCAAGACCACCCGCAGCCCTGCCGATCTGCCCCAGGGGTCCGAAGATCTGCCCAGAACGTCAGAAGACCCTCCAGAACAGGGAGATGATTCGTACGGCGACCGCGGTCATCCTGCCGGTCTGCGGTAAGGTACGCCTGTCCCGGGTGGCCCGGGACGGTGTGGAGCCCAGCGAAGCCGGTGCGATCCCGGCGCTGTCCCGCAACGGTGATGCCCCGGACGGTGATACCGGCCGGGGATGAGCCCGGACGCCTGGCCCGCGCCGACGTACTGTCCTCGGCGGAAGGACGGTTCGTCCGATACCCCGGCCGGGGTCTCGCGGCGGCCCCAGCCTTCTCCGGGCCCTCGGAGGATGACCATGCGGTCTCTCGCCCGGCGCGTCCCGGTCCTCGCGGCGTCCGCCGCGCTCACCGTGTTCGCTGCCGCCTGCAGCACCCAGGCCAGCAACACCAGCACCTCGTCTGGCACCGGCGCGTCCAGCCGCCCGGCCAGCCAGGGTTTCCCCGCATCCGTGGCCGCGGCCAACGGCACGGTGAAGGTCGCGTCCCGGCCGACCGCGATCCTGTCCCTCTCCCCCACCGCGACCGAGATGCTGTACGCGATCGGCGCCGGAAGCCAGGTCAAGGCGGTGGACTCACTGTCGGACTACCCGCCGCAGGCGCCGCGGACCAAGCTGTCCGCCTACCAGCCCAACGTGGAGGCGATCGTCGCGGAAAAGCCGGACCTGGTGGTGGAGTCGGGCGACACCGGGCAGCTGACTAAGCGCCTCGCCGCGTTCTCCATCCCGGTCCTCGAGCTGCCCGCGCCGGCCAAGCTCGCCGGCGAGTACGCGGAGTTCGACCAGCTCGGCCGGGCGACCGGGCATCTCGCCCGGGCCCAGCAGGTAGTCGCCAGGCTGCGCACCCAGCTGCACCAGATCGCCGCCGCCGCACCGCATCACGCCCGGCCGCTGACCTACTATTACGAGCTGGACCAGACCTACTACTCGGTGACCTCGTCCACGTTCGTGGGCCAGCTGCTCGCCCTGCTCGGCATGAAGAGCATCGCGGATCAGGCGTCCGGCGCGGCCAAGTCGGGCGGCTACCCGCAGCTGTCCGCCGAGTACATCCTCAAGGCCAACCCGGACTACATCATCCTGGCCGACACCCTGTGCTGCCATCAGGACGCTGCCACCGTGGCCAAACGGCCCGGCTGGTCCGGCCTGGCCGCGGTCAAGGACGGCCACATCATCGGCCTCAACGACGACATCGCGTCCCGGTGGGGGCCGCGGGTGACTGACCTGCTACGCACGGTCGAGACCGCGATGGCCAAGGGCAGCAGCGGGTGAAGTCGGCCGAGCGCGGCGGGACCGGAGCACCGGCCAGCAAGGCACCGGCCACTAATGGGCCGGTTAGCCAGGCCCCGGCGGGCATCACGCCGGCAGAACCGGCGAGGTCCACCGGCCCCACCCCCACCGGCCCAACCACCACCGGCCCAACCACCACCGGCCC
>Ga0187890_10001168_pt1 | contig 19077 bp, 19 predicted proteins | sample June2016WEW_21_1_FD_133005 | JGI IMG/M metagenome (GOLD analysis project Ga0187890, IMG submission 133005) | Peatland microbial communities from SPRUCE experiment site at the Marcell Experimental Forest, Minnesota, USA - June2016WEW_21_10 | ecosystem: Environmental > Terrestrial > Soil >... | reverse complement strand
CGGCCTTAACAACGCGATCGGCAAAGGGAAGGTTCTGATAAATGCGCGGGACGCCATCATGCATGACGACGTCGGCGTCTTTCCCCATGACCCGCAGAATCTGGCCACAGGCAAGGGCTGAGCCGATGCCATCGCCGTCCGGCCGGGCGTGCGAGGTCACGACAAACCGGCGGCGCGCCCGAATCTCTTGTAGCACCCGGTCAAGCATGAAGTGTCCCTTGGCTCTTGGCTCGTAGCTCGTGGCTCCTAGCTCGTGGCTCCCGGCTGTCAGCTAGCGGCTTTCAGTACTTCAGTTATTAGTTCCCGTCTCCTGGGTTTCGTATCAGGGCATCGCTTCAGCGATGCCGCAAGTACTCCGAAATCGAACGCCCCTTTAGGGGCTGGGCTCAGCATTCTTCCGTCGCCGTTTTTTTGCCCGCCCGAGAAGCTCATCCACCCGGCTCTCCAATTCATCGGCGCGATCAATCTGGAAATAAAGCTCCGGAGGCCGCCGCAGACGCAACCGTTCCGCCAGTTCGTGCCGGACATAATTCCGGGCAGCGGCCAGCCCTTCGAGGGTGCGCTCGGCCTCGGCCTCATCGCCGGCAACGCTGACCATGACGCGAGCCGACCGAGCGTCCTCGGCCATGACCACCGAGCTGACGCTCGCCAGCCCGATGCGAGGATCGCCAAGTTCGCCTTCGAGGATGGTTTCAATCTCTTCGCGGATGGCCTCGCTCAGCCGTCCGCGATGATATTTCTGCCCACGACGCTCCAAGGCACACCTCAAAAGAAGGAAAACCAATGAGGATATCAGAAAAGTCAGGATGGAAGAAGATGAGACTGCCGACCAGTGGGTGATCTTCGTGGTACAGGGCTGAGCCGCGAGCTCGCAGCTTTCTCCCGTCAGAGGAATTCGACGAACGAGTCGGTAACCTCAGCGCCCGCGTTGTTGGCGATGCGGGTCGCCGCGCGCTCCACGTTTTTCATCAGCCCGTCGAGATAATCGCGCGAGTGGGAAACGCTGACCACGCCGATGGTGGCCTGATTCCACAGCGGACTAGGTTCAAGCTCGGCCACCGCAACGTTGAACGAAGATCGCAGCCGGTCTTTGAGGCTGCGCGTAACCTGCCGCTTGTCTTTGAGCGAGTGCGCGCCTTCAATGCGGAGTTCAAGGGTGAGGAAAGCGATCATCTTTTTTAATAATGTATAGCGTAACCCACTCCAGTAGAGACGGAGCTCGGCCAGTCTCAGCAGCGGCCAGCCGCCTCCCAACCGGAACCCCCGAAAACCACCCCCAACCAAAGTTTCCAGCATTTGCCCGTTTATTGTGCTACACTGTACTTGCTAAGTTTGACTCACAGGCAGTTGAAGGTCGGTATCGCCAACCAGCGTCAACCCCCTCTACAGCAGCGAATCTTCTCAGCACATTTCAAGAAACAAGAAAAAGGAACATTCAATGGCAGAACAAGGAACAGTAAAGTGGTTTAACGACGCCAAGGGCTACGGCTTTATCAGCCGTCAAAATGGCGAAGACGTTTTCGTGCATTTCTCAGCTATTCAAGCGGGCGGCTTCAAGAGCCTGCAAGAAGGCCAAACCGTGCAGTTCGACGTGACCAAAGGCCCCAAAGGCTGGCAAGCGGAGAACGTTACCGCTGTCTAGGGAACGACGCTAAGCTATAACAAAGCTGCCCGAGATTCACAAGAATCCCGGGCATTTTTGCGTCTGCACGTGTGGAGCGGGCGCCCCCGCCCGCTGCCTTTGCCCCTGACTTTGATTTGACTTTTTCTCGATCGTCACTTCTGCAATCCCTCGGCGACACCTCTGGCTTCGCCTTCGTTAGTCGCCGACTGAAGCGCTGTTAGTTTCGCTTCGTAATGCCGCTCCGCGCGCTCCAACATCCGCAGGCCGGTTCGCACGACCTCGCTGGCGCTTTCGTAACGTCCACTCTCAACCTGGTAGGCTATGAAGCAGTCGAGCTCGTTGGTCAAATTGACATTTCGTGTGGGCATCGCGTCGGACCTTTCTTCAGGCCTTTCTATATCATCTATATCTATGGACCGATATCACAATTGCACGATTGGCAAAGATTGCCAAGGTGGGGGTACCCCCCTCCCCCCGGTCTATTGGAATCATGGGGTTAGGAAGAAATTCCCGCCAGGTCTTTGGGTTCAAATGACTTATAGGCAAAGTATTCCGGAATAAGGACTTAGCTCCTCGAATTGCGCTGAAAATGGCTTTGGGGCAGCTTCGAGGGCCGTCTTGGTGACGAGCACACCTCGCAACTACCCCAATCAGATTTCTATTATTCCACGTTGTGGGTTGGATGTCTGTGATGGCGCTCACTGGCGGTTTGTGATGAAAAAAGTCAAAGGCCCCGCCGTTCGCTTCGCCATAGGACCGGCCATTTGCCCGCCTGCCCCCGGTCTATTGGAATCATGGGGTTAGGAGGGTGCAAATGTCTTTGACGAGTCAAAGGCCATTGGCCTAGATTGGAGTTGGGGCTATTCGCTGCCAGCGAACAAAGGAGGTTCGCTGTGCGAAAGCCGTTAAGGAGAATTCCCAGACTGCTATTATTCCCAGTCCGGAGTAGCGTTATGCAACGCGTTAATGAATTCGTATTTTACGAACTTGCGGTTCAGATACATGGTCTAACTGAACTCGGGGATGGAATCAGGTACAGCGATGTGTGGTGGGCCTGGCATACCTCTAGAGCGGCATTGGATGAGATTTACCGCCAAAGGCCGCTAAATTTCACCACGAATGTGGCGCTTCGTCTCTACAATGCCATAACTGCCGTTGTTCCGAAAGAATGGGATGACATGATAGCCAAACTTCCCCGGAAGCCAGAGGACCCCGAGCTGATACCCGAGGAGGAGCCGGCAATATTCCCGTGGTTGGTAACGGCAATAGTCGAGGCAGCAAAAGAGTTCGAGACTGTACTAAGAACAGAGTGTCAGGTTATGGACTCTTACTACGTATCGAAGAAGGGTGCCTATTCGACTGCTGATTTAATCGAACATGCACATTATCAGATACCAGAGACGACACGAGGCAAGGTTCCAGAGCAGACGAAAAATGATTTCGATCAAGCCGGTAAGTGTATTGCTTTCGATCTACCCACCGCCGCCGCTTTTCATTTGCTTCGCAGCACAGAAGCGGTGATCCGCCAGTACTATGAAGTGTTAGTGCCTGGGGTTAAAAAAGCGCCGCCAAAGGCACGGAACTGGGGAGTGTACATCAAGCTCCTTAGCGATCACGGCGCGGAACCAAAGGTTACGTCGCTGCTGTTCCATATCAAGGACGCATATCGCAATCCAGTGCTCCATCCGGAGGAGAACTATACCGACGAAATGGTACAGGTCCTTTTCGGTGTGTGCGTAAGCGCGATTGTGATGATAGTGGATGCATTGAATAAGATCGGGAAGCCATCCGACGCCATCGCTCCAGTATTCGAAGTGGTAGAGCCCCCAGTGAAAGCGGCACCCGCCCTTCCCGAATCTTCCACCGAGAGCACTGGTGCTGGCATGAAAATCGTGAGTTGATGGACGTGGCTATACCATGCCGTATTTGGCAGCGCACTCTTGGATTTCGAAGTGACGAACCATCTTTCTGATGTGCCCAAGTTCAATGGTCGGATGTTTGGGTAGGGTAGGAAAGACCTTGCCCCTGTATTTCACCATTCGGAAGTGATTTGTCAGTCGAATCGTGTGTCCAGGGGCACAGTCAGTCAACATGCGTTGAACGTCGGCGAAGGCTTTGGAGGCCGACATTTACGCAGCTATTACCTCAGGAACAGAATAGGTATCTGTCACATTGTCACTCGCCACGTACCGTTTTATTTGTCCATCCAAGCGCTCAACTTCAATGCGTGGGGGTCTCGCCTCAGGCGATTGTCGCGGGAGTTTCGAGAACGGCTCAGGTGGTGCGGTATTTCCGTGACGAATAGCTTGCAGAGCATTATCCCATGCCTGCTCGTCGGCATCGCTTTCATTGAAGAACCGTTCTACCTCATTCCTGAACTCGGCGAAACTCTTGCTGTCTTGTGCGATGTCGAAGAGAACTTCCTTGTGCGCCTGCCGAAAACGTAGGAATGCTTCGTCGATGGTGCAACCGGATTCTGCGATTGCTGCCGGACGTACACCATACATCCACCACTTTCCGTCATCTTGGCGCATGAGGGTGCGCCCCGACATTGTGACTTTTGCCAGGAACCCGTCTCCCGATATGGTGTCTTGGAGGGTGATCATAATCGGGTGTTCTTGCACAGCATTGGCGAACGGCTGGGGCATTCAGACTCTCCTTTCCACTGGCTCTACACAGTGCGTATCGGCCCATGTCGATTGTGCAATCAGCACGGGCGCCCATTCAACGTTACCGAAGCCCTATTGACAGGCGAACTGGTTTAAGCAATTTGGATTCCATATCGAGGAGAAACGTTACTAAAGTACGCGGCTTTAGTTTCGAAATCGGATGGTATACCAGATAAATCACAGAAAACAAGTGCAACTGTCAACAAGAATGGGGCTTGAATCTCTGTCGCTACTAGAAATTGTACCACGCGAAATGTTCTGGTGCTGTCCCACCCTTCGCGCGCGAGAAGTGGGGCACACCCTGATCTGGTTAGTTAGAAAAAGTCAGAAGCAAGGTCAAAGGCAGCGGACAGGAGTGTCCGCTCCACACTGATACTAATTAGGATGACGGGATTCTTGGCGGGTGGCCGATTTTACTGAGAGCTGACAGCTGAGAACTCTCCTAAATCGGAGTGCTCCCCTTAAACAGCCAGATCAAATCGATGATCAGAATAATGACCACCATCAGCTCCAGCACAAACGCGCGGCTCTGGTGGAATTGCTCGACCATGAAGCGGTAGAGTTCTTCGGCGGTGTGAACTTTCTCGTTGACCAGGTTCTTGTAATCGGTTACGCCGATCTTGTTCGCGGCAACTTTATAGAGGCGCGCCGAGAACATGTCGCTCAGGAACTTGATGGCGTTGTCGGCGCGTTCGGTCAGTTCGCCGACATCGAGCAGCACGGTATGCAGACGGCTGGCGCGTTTCGCGGTGCGCCAGCGGGCCATGATACCCATCGAGCCGTTTTCCATGAATTCGTAGACGCTCGTCAGTTCGCGGGTCAGCAGTTCGTCGTAGTGGCGGAATTCCAGGAGCTGCGAGTTGGCGTATTCGAGCAGTTGAATCACCGTTTCCGCGCCGGCCGTAGAGTCGTAGAGGAACGCCCCGTTCCAACTGATCACGGCGAGATCGTTCGGGTAGTAGGAGATTTTCGACTGCATGATTTCCTGCTGCTCGCCGTCGGAGAGCGGAACGTTTTCGCCGCGGACGATCTGGGAGATGCGTCCGCCCTCGGCCGCCAGCAGTTCGGCGGCGGACGGATTGCCGGCGATGTCGCGCACGTGGAAGACGAAATAATCTTCATGCAGCCAGCTCTCGTAAATCTTGACCAGCGCAGGGCGAGCGCGCTCGATCTTCTGTTTGGCAATCTTCTGGGCGAAGCTGGTGAAGTCGGTGTCCCAAACCCAGCGGCTGGCGAGGCGGACTAGCGTGTCCCAGTCGCCGGAAAAGGGCAGCTCGAAGACCACGCTCAGCACGCCGTAATCGTAGTACTTGATCTGGACGTCGAGGCGCTCGCCGCTTTCTAGGATCAGCGGTTCGACCGGCTCGACGACCGGCGGACGCTGGAAGCGGACGTATCCCGGCGCAGGGTGCTTGAAGCTGGTCTCCTGGCGGCGGGCGCCGAAGATGTCGCGCAGGGCGTCGAGGTTGATCTCTTCACACACGTCGAACTGGATCAGCACCAGGACCGAGCCTTGCAGGGATTTGTTCTGGGCGATGGCCGCGGACTGGGCTGGCGTTGGGGCTGGGAGGGTCGAATTCGCGGTTTCCATAGGGAGTCCTACTGACTATTGTCCATTGTCCCAGAAAGCGGGCGGGATGGGCAGTGGTTTATATAAGCACTTGTACATCAGTCAGTTACATTTGACGGTGTGGTTGGGAGCGGGGCGTGAGAACTCCCTGCGGCAACTGCGGTTGCGGTTGTCGGAGTAGGGGCCCTTCGACTCCGCATTTCCGTTCGCTTCGCGAGCGGAAATGCTCCGCTCAGGGTGACACTTTGAGGGGTATGCCAGTTCTCAGGAAGGGATTCGTTTCTAGCGCTTTCGGGCGAGTGCCAACAACAGGGCCGCGCCGGCGGCGATTCCAGCCACGGCCAGCCCGGTTCGCTTCATGTTCTTTTCTATGGCGGCCTGGTGCGGCCGCACCCACGCGTCTTCGGGAAAATGTTGCGGCGCGGGGTCGAACATCGGGAAGCCCTCGGGCGTTTCGGTGGCTTCGCGCAGCGCCATCTGCAGAACTTCGGCCAGGTGCAGGGCGTGGCGGTCGGTTTCCTGGGCGATCTGCTCGCGGCAACTGAAGCCGTCGGCTACGATGAGCCAGTCGGTCGGAGCCTGGCGGACGGCAGGCAGAAGTTCGAGTTCGCCGATGGCTTTCGAGATCTCGTACTTTTCTTTTTCGAAGCCGAACCCTCCAGCCATGCCACAGCATCCGGGAGCGGGCGCGGTGAAGTGGATGCCCATGCGGTTGAGCACCGACTCTTCGGCGGTCATCTTCATGATGGCCTTGTGATGGCAATGGCCGTGGATCAGCGCTTGGCGCCGGAGTTTGGGAAGCGGGAAGGCGTCGTTATTTGCTCGCTGCTCGAGAAATTCGCTGAGCAGGAAGACTTGCTTCGAGAGGGCTTGCGCGCGTTCGTCTTTGGGGAAAAGGTTCGTTAGTTCGTCGCGGAAGACGGCGGCGCAGCTGGGTTCGAGAACGATGATGGGTGTCGCGGCTTCGATTTCGGGGAGAAGCTCGTCCATGATCTGGAGGAGCAGGCCCTTGGCGCGGTCGAGCATGCCGACGTCGTAAAGCGGGCGGCCGCAGCAGAGGTGGGCGCGCGGGACGGTCACGTCGAAGCCGGCGGTTTCCAGCACTTCTACGGCAGCTTTGGCGGTCGCGGGGAGGAAGTGGTTGTTGAAAGTGTCAGCCCAGAGGAGGACGGGGTTACTTTCGTGGAGCTGCGCTCCGCTGGACGGGCGAGGACGCCGGTCGCTCCATCGACGCTCCCACCATTGTTTGAACGTCTGCGGGGCTAAGGGCGGAATGCGGCGCTGGGCGGGGATTCCGGCGGCCAGCTTGGCCAGGTCACGCAGGCCGGGGAGTTGGGTTGTCAGATTCACCAGGCCCGGTGCGTGCGAGGCGGCTCGGAGCCACAGGTCGAACTGCGAAAGGGCTAGCGCATGCAGCGGACGGCGATTGGATTCGTAGTAGTGCGACAGGAATTCCGCTTTGTAGGTCGCCACATCTACGCCGACGGGGCAATCGCTTTTGCAGCCTTTGCAGGCCAGGCAGAGGTCGAGCGATTCTTTTACGGCGTCGCTCTGCCAGCCGTCCTGGATGACATCGCCTTTCGTCATCTCCCAGAGCAGGTGAGCGCGGCCGCGGGTGGAGTGCTCTTCTTCGCGCGTGACGCGGAAGCTGGGACACATGACTCCGCCGGCGTCGCGGCGGCACTTGCCTACTCCGACGCAACGCAGGGTCGCCGCTGCCAGACTGCCGTGGTCGTCGGGAAATTTGAAATGCGTCTCGGGCTGCCAGGGATCATAGCCGGCGCCGAGGCGAAGATTTTCGTCGAGGCGATAGGGATTGATGAGTTTGCCCGGGTTCATCTTCCAATCGGGGTCCCAGAGCGATTTGAACTCGCGAAAGGCCTGCATGAGTTCGGGGCCAAACATTTTGGGAAGAAGCTCGCCGCGAGCCTGGCCGTCTCCGTGTTCGCCGGAGATTGAGCCACCGTAGCGGACGACGAGGTCGGCGGCCTCTTCCATGAACTGGCGGAACTTGCGCACGCCTTCGGTCGATTCGAGATCGTAGTCCATGCGCGTGTGCACGCAGGCGTGGCCGAAGTGTCCGTAGAACGAGCCGCCGTAGTGGAAGTCCTGCATCAGCCGGCGCAGGTCGCGGAGGTAGGCGCCGAGTTTCTCGGGCGCGACCGCGGAATCTTCGAAGCCTTCCCAGTGCAGCGGTTCGCCGGGGACGTGCGAAGTCACGCCCAGACTGGACTCGCGGACGTCCCAGATGCGCTTGGCTTGTTTTTGGTCGGTGAACAGGCGCATATTCGGCGGAGCCGCGGAGCGATCGAGCGTCTGCATCAGATTGTGCGCCTGCGATTCGGCTTCGGCGGCGGTGTTGGCCCCGAACTCGACCATCAGCCAGCCACAACCTTCGGGCAGCATGGCAAGGCCATCGAGGTTCACGCCCTTGCGGCGGCTGGCGGCGACCATGATTTCGTCAAAGCCTTCCAGACCGATGGGGTGGTGCTCCATGATCTCGGGAACGTGGTCGGCGCAGATGTAGACGTCGGGCCATCCGATGACTAGCAGCACACGCGCGGGCGGACTTTCGACGAGGCGGCAAGTAGCTTCGAGAACCGTGACGCACGTTCCTTCGGATCCGACGAGCGCCCGCGCCACGTGAAAGCCGCTTTGGGGGAGCAGGTGGTTGAGGTTGTATCCGGAAACACGGCGCGGGATGTTGGGAAACTGGCGGCGGACCTGCTCGCCGCAACGGTCGGCGAGGGACTTGAGCCCGGTGTAGATTTCGGCACGGCGGCCGCCTTCGCGAATGAAGCGTTCGAAGTCTTCGGCGCTGGTCGCGCCGACGTGCATGCGCTGCCCGCCATAGGTTAGGACTTCAAGCGACTCGATGTTGTCGTCAGTTTTACCGGCCATGATCGAGTGCACGCCGCAGGAGTTGTTGCCGATCATGCCGCCGAGGGTGCAGCGTTCGTGGGTCGCAGGATCGGGCGCAAAAGTGAGGTGGTGCTTCTCGGCTTCGGCGCGAAGGCGATCGAGGACGACTCCGGGCTCGACGCGGGCGATGCGGCGCGCCGGATCAATTTCGAGAATGCTCGCCATGTACTTCGAAAAGTCGAGGATGACGGCGGCGTTACAACATTGGCCGGCGAGCGAGGTGCCTCCGCCGCGCGCGAGCAGCGGAGCACGGTGGTCGCGGCAGAGGGCAACGGTAGAGAGCACGTCTTCTTTGTCGCGCGGAACCACTACGCCGATCGGGACCTGGCGATAGTTGGAGCCGTCGGTGGCATAGAGCGCTCGGCTGCTGGAGTCGAAGCGTACCTCTCCGCGAAGGTGGCGGCGGAGAGCGGATTCAAGCGCGGAGGCATCGAGCTGCGCGGAATGGGCCGGAGGTGGAGCGATGTCTGGCGGCATAGGTACAGAACATCTTCGAGGATGCGGGCGCTGGGCGCAAGGGGGATTGAAGATGTTAGCGCAGATGCTGTTTTTGGGCCAGCGAGGACTTCGCGTCATTGCGCATGACCAGAGAGGTCACGGTCGCTCTACGCAAACCCGGGACGGCAATGACATGGACACTTATGCTGTTGGATCTCCTTTCTACGCCTTCCGTCAAAGCAGCAGTTTCCCCATCAAAGCTACCAGACACGCGGAATGATCCGTTTAGTCCTGTTTCTATATGTTTCATAGTCAGGTCCGAAATGCTGAGCCATCATCTGCTCTTCCGGTCGAAGACGAAAGGCAAACAAGAGTAGAAATACGCACAGATTCGATGGCCCCACCAGCCAATTTGAGGCAATCAGCGCCTGACCGAGCCCCTGAAGAAAAATCGCCGCATACATCGGATGACGGATGTTTTTATAGATTCCGGTTGTGATGAGAGTGTGATTCTCAAGTATGTTCAGGCTAAGAGACCAATTGGTGGATAAATCGGCATGAGAGCGGTAGAAAGTCCAAAGGCCGAGCACAAAGAAAGCTACTCCCATCCCGAAGGAAATTGGACTGAGAGTATAATCAGCGAACGCGAGGAATGGAGTCACGATCCATAGCAGCGGCAGGACGCTTCCAATCCATGCCAAAGCTAAAAGAGCAATCTCCAGCTTTCCTCTGCGACTTACGACAGTTTTGATCTTGCTCCTTTCTTTGCCATGGGGAGCACGAATTGCCACCACGGCCAAAATACCGATAAGAAGAGCGATCTTCCCCACCCAGATACTCATTTCTCTTCCTTTTTCAGCACAGCCGGCCCGACTTGCCGATTGACGTCTACCATGCAGCTTTCCTACAATCTTCGCGTGCCAAAGACCTCACGCGCCGGGGTCACCTTTGAATTAGTACGCCGCACCGCTCTTTCCCTTCCTCAGGTGACGGAAGGATCGTCGTATCGTTATCCGGCATTTCGAACCCACGGAAAAGTGTTTTTATGTCTCCGCCAGGATCTCAATTCGATCCTGGTCCGCACAACCTTTGACCAGCGGGATGACATGATAGCAACCAGTCCGGAGACCTATTTTACGACCGACCATCACCGTCCTCATCCGTGGGTGCTGGCGCATCTTGAGACTCTGGATGTCGCGATATTACCGGACTTACTGCGCATGGGCTGGCAAGCGGTGAGACGCGCGAAAAAATAGCTACTGACGGGCAAGAGTCGCCAGGTTATGCATTTGTTCCAGCGTTTCAGGAACCGGAATCCGAAAATCGATTAAAGTTAGAGGTTAGAGGTCAGATTGCAGAGGTGATGATCTGCGCTGACTTCCTCGCAGGCGCACACATGGATAATGGCAACCCGGAGATCCTGCTCAACTCCCTCTCACGCTACTACAAATTCAAAGTGGCGCCGCCTGTACCGACAGTCTGCGTTCTTGCTAGAATGTCATTCCGTGCGCCGAGGAGCATGAGGTACCGATGGCCTACGTAATCGCCGAGCCTTGTATCGGAACCAAAGACACCGCCTGTGTTGACGCCTGTCCGGTGGATTGCATTCACCCCAAGAAGGACTCCGACCAGCACGCAAGCGAAGAGATGTTGTATATCGATCCCGTGGAATGCATCGACTGCGGAGCGTGCGTGCCGGTGTGCCCGGTCTCGGCTATCTTTGCGCTCGACGACCTACCGGAAAAATGGAAGGAGTACACCGAGCGGAACGCGAAGTACTTCGGGCGGTAAAAAGCAGCTTTTGGCCGATCTACGACCTCCCGCTGAAAATCAAACATCTCCTGGTCAGTCACGGCTGATATCTCGGAAACTCCTGGATCATCGACTTGATGGGAGTACCAAGCCCTTGCTAAAGTTGCTGCGGTCTAGATCGTGTCTCCCCGATATCGAGTTGTGAAAGACACGATCGCCGGTGCCTCATGAAAATCACTGACACAATTGACTTGCTGTTGAAGAAAAAAGGTGGCAATCGGGTCATGTCGGTAACGCCCAACCAGTCCGTCTACGAGGCCGTTGAGAAGATGGCCGCGGAGAGTATCGGCGCATTGCTAGTGATATCCGAGGGGAGGTTGGTCGGCATCTTGTCGGAGCGGGACTACGCCCGCAAAGTGATCCTCAAGGGGCACTCGTCGAAGGAGACGCTGGTGCGGGAGATCATGACCAGCCCGGTGGTATTCGTTACTCGTCAAAACACGGTGGACGAATGCATGGCCATTATGACCAACCACCGTTTTCGTCATCTTCCCGTCGTCGAGGACGATGCGGTTGTCGCTGTGGTGTCGCTTGGCGACCTGGTCAGGTGGATCATCTCCGATCAGGCCCACACCATCCACGAGTTGGAAGGGTACATTACGGGGCGATATCCCGGCTGAGGTAGCCTCTTGCCGGAAAATGACGGGCGGCTTCTGCTCAAGAAGGAAATCCATGATGAAATGCCGGAATGAAGCGATGAAGCGGCTCGCCCATGGCCTGCAACACGATCTCGCCCAGGGCTTGTATGAATTTCGGGGAATCGTTAAGCCCCGCGCTCATTTCAAATTGCGCGATGCCCAGGCGGCGCACTTCTTCGCGGGCCTGGTGATCAATTTCACCTAGCGTCTCCACATGATCGGAGACGAACGCCACCGGCACGACGCAAACTTCGCGAGCGTGTTCCGCGGCCAGATCATGCAGAGTGCGGCGCAGGGAAGGCTGCAACCACTTGCTTGCTCCCACCTTGCTCTGATAGCAAAGCCGGTGCGGGTTGCCCCATCCACCGCGGCGCACCAGGAGCTGGACCGTGTCTTCAATCTGCCGCCGGTAAGGATCGCCCTTCTCAATCACCGAAACCGGCACGCTGTGCGCGCTGAAGACAATCTCCACCCGCTCGGGCACGGCGAACCGTGCCAGCGCTTCGTCAACTTTTTCAATCACCGCGTCGAGATAGGCCCCGTGCCGGTAGAAATTCTCCACGCAGTATACGGGCATGTCGTCGTGAAAATGCCGGCGCCACTCATTCAAGCTTGAGCCCGTCGTGGTCGAGGAATACTGTGGATACAACGGCAGCAACACCACTTCGTCGCAGTGCGCCGCTCGCAGTTGCTGAATCGCCTCGCTCGTAAACGGGTGCCAGTAGCGCATGGCCACAAAGCAGCGGGCATCAATTCCCCGGTTCGAGAGCTCGGCCTGGAGGGCCCGGGCCTGCTGTTCGGTGAACCGGCGGATGGGCGATCCTCCTCCAATGGTCGCGTAGTGGTGCTGCACCTTGCGCGCTCGCGTGGTCGAAATCAATTTGGCCAGAGGCCTGCGCCCGATGCGAGCAAAGGGGAAGTCAATAATATCGGGATCGCAGAAAAGGTTATAAAGAAAAGGTTCGATCTCTTCGAGCCGCTCCGGTCCGCCCAGCTGAAAGAGAACTACACCCACACGCGGTGATGTGCGAGTCATCTCCCAGAATCCTCGGAACTGAACCCGTCAGTCATGGTTGAGCACCAGCGCGGCGCCAGACCCCGTTCGGCTTGAAGCGGATGTTCTCCACCGGAAGAGCAGAATCGTGAGCCCTGAAAAGAGGAGCACCGGCGGAATCAGCAAAACGATGATTCCTCCCTGCAAAGCATGAATGACGGACTTGCCGCCGCCGGCGACGGTCGTGTAACACATGGCACAACTTTGGCCATAGAGGTTATGTGCTGCCCCTAATAGCACCAGCCATGAGCGGATAAGCTGAATGAGTACGCGTCGGATCGGTGGTGTTATGAGCTTTCCAGAGTCTGGCCGGCCGTTCATAATACTCGCTTTCTTTCGAGACGCTGCGCCGTTGCTAGAGCGTTCAATAAATCCTTTCCGTCTCAAAGCACGTCCCCTTAGGGGCTAAAGCCCGCATTTTTAAAGGCCCTTAGTGGCACGGCTGAAAGCCGTGCCCTACCCGAACCAGTTCATGAGACGCGCTCCAGAGACAGCGCAGCGGCGGCACGCGTCACTGAACCAGCGATCGCATATGCGCGAGTCGCGAACTGTCCGCGAAGATAACGGTCATCATAATCAGTACAAAGACGAGTGCTGGAATCAGCGTCACAAAGAGGCTTGCCCGCTCATAGCGCAGGTGCATGAAGTAGGCAATAATCAATGCCGCTTTGATAACGGACAAGAACATTAAGACGGTGAGCATGGTCTCCAAGGGCAATTGACGATAGGCGAGAATCACTTCGAATACCGTCAACCCGAGCAAACCAAACCACACGGAGAAGACGATTTTGTTTCCAGCCGTTTCCGCGTGCTCCATGTGTTGATCCTTTCCAATCCTAGGCTGTTTTCGCTGACAGCAAGTAAACCAGCGGGAAGATGAACATCCATACCAAGTCGACGAAGTGCCAGTAAAGGCCGCTCACCTCGACATCCGCGGCTGAGAACTTTCTCCGCCCAAAGCCGACGGCGATGACCAGCAGATATACAACACCAATGGTGACGTGGAGCATGTGAAGCCCGGTCATGGTAAAGAACGCAGCCCCGAACATAGGCGTACCCCAGGGATTGTGAAAAGGACGGACACCCTCGCCGATAAGGCCCAGCCACTCTCGAATATGCAGAACGTCAAAAATCACGCCGCCCAGTGCGGTCGCCACCAGCCATCCTACCGCGCCGCTCACCTTGCCCAGGCTTGAAGCTCGGACGGCCAGAACCATAGCTACGCTGCTGGAGAGCAACACAAAAGTCATAACGGTCGCGTTGACGATACTCGGCGTCTCGAACGGCCGCGGCCAAGCCGCGGCTGCGAGCCGCAAATACCCATAGGCAAAAATTACGGCCGAGAAAGTGATCGCGTCAGAAACAATAAACAACCACATTCCCAGTTTCTTCGAGGGTACGGCGTAAGGCAGCGATCCGCCTCCCCAACTCGGGATATCGTGGGCATCATGAACCGCTGCTGCTGAAACTGGACCGTCCAAAGAAGACATGTTGGCGCTCGCTCCGTCGTGAATTTACCGGTCACGGTACTGCCACAGGCTCAACTAACTGCTTGCCGGCTAACCAGGAGGATCCGTCTGCATGACGTAGTCCTTCCCGTTCTGTACGTCTCCGTATTCATAAGCATCGTGATAAACCACGGGATGTTTGCCTCCGAAATTGTCAAAAGGTGGTGGAGAGGACACGGTCCACTCCAGAGTTGTGGATTCCCAAGGGTTCTCAGGCGCCTTCGGCCCCTTGTACATGCTCCAGAAAAGATTGAAAAGGAAGATGAACTGGGACGCACCCGTGATCAGTGCGGCGATGGTCATGAATTTGTGCACTGGCATGAGGGGCTGCATCGCCTCGTTGAGGAAACTCGAGTAGCGGCGAGGCATGCCTTCAAGGCCAATGAAATGCATCGGCATGAAGATGCAGTAGACACCAACAAACGTGATCCAGAAATGGACTTTGCCCAACCGTTCATTCATCATGCGGCCAAACATCTTTGGAAACCAGAAGTAAGTACCGGCGAACATGCCGAAGATGGCCGCCACTCCCATTACCATGTGGAAGTGTCCGACTACGAAATAGGTTCCGTGGAGAAAGATGTCGAGCGAGGGCTGCGCCAGGAACATGCCACCCAAGCCGCCGGTGACAAAGACCGAGACGAAACCCAAGGCAAACATCATGCAAGTGGTGAAGCGTAGTCGACCGCCAAAAACCGTACCCAACCAAAGCAAGGAGATGATGGTGGCGGGTATGGTGATAATCAAGGTCGGGATGGAGAACAGAAAGCCGGAATAGGGGCTCATCCCGCTGAGGAACATGTGATGTCCCCAGACGGTGAAGCTCAGGAAACCAATCGCCAAAAGGCAAATCACGATTATTTTGTAGCCGAGAACGGGTTTGCGGGAGAAAACCGAGAGCACATGCGAGATCACCCCGAAACCGGGGACGATTGCGATGTAGACCTCGGGATGCCCGAAGAACCAGAACAGGTGTTGCCACAGCAATGGTGAACCACCAGCGTGGTTTTGGAGTTGGCCGTTGACCAGCAAGCCAGAAGGCAGGAAGAAACTGGTGCCGGCATTACGGTCAAGGATCAGCAGAACGCACGCCGCAAATAGAACCGCGAAGCTCAACAAGCTGAGGATGGCAGTAATGAGCCAGGCCCAACAGGTTACCGGCATGCGCATGAGCGTCATGCCCGTGCATCGCAAGTCCACCGTGGTGGTAATGAAATTCAACGCGCCGAGCAAAGAGCCTATACAAAAAAGCGCTATGGAAACAGCCCAGAGATTCTGCCCCATGCCCTGTCCCGGCCCGGCAATGGTACCCACGGCGCTGAGCGGAGGATAGGCGGTCCAGCCCGAAATCGGAGGACCGTCCGGGACGAACAGGGTGGCAACCAACGCGCATAGGGCTAAGAACGTCACCCAGAACGAAAGCATATTTAAGGTGGGGAACGCCATATCTTCGGCGCCGATCTGAATGGGCAGCGCATAGTTGCCGAATCCGGCCTGGGGCGCCGTGGTCAGCACAAAGAACACCATCAGTGTGCCATGGATCGTCAGCAGCGAAAGGTAATACTCCGGTGAAATTACGCCGCCGGGTGCTCCCGCGGGCGAAAAGGCACCCAATCCCCAAATATGAACGTTGGGCCAAACCAAGTGAATCCGCACCAGCCACGAAAGGACCATCCCCAGGAACACCGAAACGATGGCGAGGAAATAGTACTGCTTGCCAATCACTTTGTGGTCGAGGCTGAAGATGTACTTGCGGATGAAACCAGTCGGCGCCGCGTGATGGTGTACCTGCGCTTCCATGGGCATGTTGGCCATCGTGAGTTACCTTCCCTGCGCCAGCGCGCCTTGGCGGCCGCTGTCGCCAGAAAACACTACTGCAAGCTGGCTTGCTCGACTATCCATTTCTGATAGTCCTCCTCCGACATCACATCGAGGAAAGCCCGCATCGTGTTGTGGCCAAGACCACAGAGCTGGTTGCAGGCGATTTCGTACCTACCTATTTTGGTCGGGGTGAAGTGCAGAGGGATCTCCATCCCGGGAACGATGTCTTGCTGAATGCGCATTTCCGGGATATAGAACCCGTGACCCATGTCTTTGGAGTTCAGCAGCAGTACCACAGGCTGGTTCACCGGAACCGCCAAATCCACCGTCACGATATCGTCCTTGGATTCGGGGTCGGAGGAGTCAATGCCGAAGAAATTCCCTTTGGTTTCGTCAATCTTACGGGTGTGGATGGGACCGAACTTGCCATCGGGTCCGGGATAGCGAAAGTAGAAGGCAAACTGCCCGGCGAGCACTTGAACCTGGAGGGAACCGGCCGCCGGCGGAGTGAAGTACATGGCGGCCCAAACCTTCTGCCCCACAAACTCCAGCAAGATAATCTCCGACCCGACGTAAACCAGGGCGAGCACGATCAGCCACTTGGCGCCGCCCGGGAAGATGCGGATGGGACGTGCATCGCCCTTCCGCTCTCCGTATTTCCAGGCAAAGCCAGCCAGACACAACTGGGCGAGGATGAATCCAATGGCGGCGCCGACGAAGGTCTCCACGAACTGGTGGTCCATGGCGCCACCATGAGCCGAGGCAGCTTCGGGAAACCACCAATGGCGTGAGACAAAGATTGCGACCGAGACAGTGGTGATGATCGTCAGCACGACGGCGAACGCTTTGCCCATGGTTACCATCCCCCGCGGAACCTGCTTAGCTGCTACCGGACAAACCACATAAGAGCAAAAATGTAGACCCACAACAGAAACATGAAATGCCAATACCAGGCGGTCACATCCACCACGATGCGCCGAGCTTCAACCGGCTTATGGAACAAGGAACCGGTTGCGGCGTAGAGTAACACCAGCACGCCGCCCAAGAGGTGGATGGCGTGAGTGGCGGTGAGCAAATACACAAACGAACTGCTGGCGCTGGTTGCGAGGTAAAAGCCTCGTTCGGCCAGCAAATGCCAGGCGAACCACTGGCCGGTCAGAAAGCCGCCACCAAGCACGATCGTAATTCCGAGCCAGGGAAGGCCGTTTCGCGGGTCGACAGCGAAGTCAGGAATGGAGCGAACTGGAGCTGATGCGGCCTGCCGAGCGATCTGCCGGCGGGCCAATTCTGCTGCAATACTGCTGAGCAAGAGTAATCCGGTGTTTACCAGGAGCAGCGCAATCGGCAGGTTGACTGGAGTCCAATCACGAATATAGGTATTGGTTTTCTGGTCCAGAGTTGGAAGGCCTTGACGCACGATATAGGCGCTGGTGAAGGAAACAAACAGCATTACGATGGGAGCGATGGCCACGACCAGCCCAAGTCTGGCGCGCCGGAGACGCGACACATAGTCGGGAGATCCATCTCCGCGCCCACCGTTCCCGCCACCACCATAAACGGGGGGACGCGAGCTACCTCCATCCTTACCCGTTTGGGGCACGCGCACCGTTACCGGAGGACTGAGAGTTGCCATAGCCTAAACCGGAATTTCCTTGTTCCCCACTTCGCCTAAAGACGAAATCGGCGCCTGCCGACTGGCCAGCAGCCGCCGTCACTTTTTGCGTTTGTGTACTGGAGGTTTCCCCACACCCTCACAGTTTTGACTTCCCGACCGACCGATAACATACACCGACCCCGGTCGGTATGCAATGCTCCATCCAGCGTTTTGAGTGCAGAGCCATTCCGACGGCACCGGCGGAACGTGGTGCTGCGCCGCGGGTCCGACAGTAAGGCGTCGCCTTGAAAATGAAGTTGACAGGCTTGGCCGCATTGCCGGTGATGGTGACGTCGTTAATCTGCGTACCTTACTTTTCATGCCAAGGCGTGATAGTGTACTATACTTTTCCGGTCGCAAGGGGTTGCGATCCGCGAGTCTTTAAATCTGTGCGCAAGTTGGGGTCCGATACCAGGGGGTAAGTACAGATGGCAGACGACTCACCCAAAAGTGTGGTCAATAGTGTGCTCGGGCATCTTCCGCCGTGGCCGAGAAAGGCGCTCAGCAACTCGGTCCTGGCGATGGAACAGGCCTGCCGAAAACGTGAAGGCCTGCCGCTACTCACTGATGCAGACATTGAAGCGTTGAAGGCCGGCCGGCCCATGGCGTGGGAGAGCGGCGAAGCGGCCTTAGCGCCAGCCGCAACGGATTCCTCACCCACTCCGGCGACAGCTACGGTCGGCGCGGCACCGGCATCCTCAGTTTCGGCTGCGGCCACGAGCGCACCCAGTGGTGAGATCAGCGAGGAAGTCGCAAAATGGGTTGCGGCGGGAAAGAAGTGGAGTAAATCCGCGATCGCAGCGGAACAGGCACATCGCGGTCGCAAAGGTTTACCGGCACTGAACGATGCCGAAATCACTGCACTGCTCGGCGAACCGCTCACTCCTGCGGCGGCCGCTCCGATAGCTCCTGCAGCGGCGGCCACTCCCGCAGCTCCTGCGACGACAACGGCAGCCTCTGTTCCTCGACCCGCGGCGGCGGCAACCGTAACTGCTTCCGCGGCTGCTTCTGTAGCACGCAGCGGCGAAGCGACCAAATATGTCGGCACACCGGCGGTGGGGACTTCCAAAGCCGCGGCTAGCGGAGGAGTAGCCTCTGTCGGTCCGGAAGACAATGCGGTCAATCAGCAACGCCGGCGATTGGTGTGGTGTACGGTGGCTGCCTTCCTCACCGCCTGGTTCATCGCCTTCTTCCGCTTTTTTCTGCCGCGAACTCTTTTCGAGCCCGCGACCAGCTTCAAGATTGGCTATCCCGAGGATTACGGCCTGGGAGTGGACACCAAGTTTCAGCAGAAGTACCGCATCTGGGTGGACCGCACACCCGATCGCTTGTTCGTGATTTACGCGCGTTGCACGCATCTGGGCTGT
>Ga0187890_10001164_pt1 | contig 19101 bp, 19 predicted proteins | sample June2016WEW_21_1_FD_133005 | JGI IMG/M metagenome (GOLD analysis project Ga0187890, IMG submission 133005) | Peatland microbial communities from SPRUCE experiment site at the Marcell Experimental Forest, Minnesota, USA - June2016WEW_21_10 | ecosystem: Environmental > Terrestrial > Soil >... | reverse complement strand
CGGTTTTAGAATCGTCCCTGGCCAGCGTGGCCGGCATGGAGTCATAGAGCAGTTGTTCTCCTTGCTCAGCGGTCAGGTCGGTGAGCTGAATCTGGATGCCCTGTGTCTCTGCCTGACCAACAACGACACGCATGGCGTCCCCGATGCGAAAAACACCGAGAGCAAAGCCCCTTAGGGCTTCAGGAAGCTTTTGCCCACCGGGATTAGAACTTTTGCCGTCATAGACCGGCATAAAGACCAGAAAGCCGTACTGGTCGGCCTTTTCCTGCACCAAAGTAATGCGGCTGGTTCCAACCGGTTTTCCGGTCATGAGTGCCTGGTTCAAAGCGCTCAGACGGTTCTTGTCCGACGAGAGATCAAAACCAAGCGCCTTCTCATTTCCCTCGTAGGGCTCCACATAATAGACCGGAAAGTACTCGGGTTGTGGCGTGCGCTCGACCAGCCGGCCTTGTTCCGTTCTTTCCGTTATCCTGAAGTCTGGGTATCCGTGGCGTAGCGCTGTCTCTTCGTAACTCGACCGTTCCGCATGCAGCACCCTTGGTATCCATTCCAGGGCTTGAATGCTCTGGTGACGAGCAAGCCAGTATTGTGCAAATACTCTGAACATATCACGGTCAACCTGGCCGGAGGCAGCGAAGAAACCCTCCTCCGAATAAAGTGCATCGAGGTGGGCGCCCCACTCTTCTTTTATCTGACTTGCGATCAGTCCAGCCTCGAGTTTGAACTCGTCCTCGATGCGCTGCCGTTCCTTGTTACTCACGAATACATGAAGGGAGATTATCACAAAGAGGAGTAGGCAGAGCGGCAAGGTGACGGAGGCCCGTCTGAGCTTCCAGATCTCTCCGTGCTTTATTGAAAGGCTCAATACGACCGGAGCGAGCAGCATTGCGCCGGTGGCATCACCTACCCACCAGGTGAACCAGGTGAACAAGAAGTCATGCGCAGAAATGGCGCCCGCCATCCGCAGGCCGGTCACGCTGATGGACGCGTTCACCAAACAAGCCAACGGCCCACCCAAAAGCAAGAATCTGACTATATCCCGCAGCCGGTAGAGGTTAAGCGGGCAGCCCACAAAACGGAAGATCAGATAGGCGCCCAGCACGGTCTGCAGGGCGGCGCCGCAGCCGATTACCGCTGCCAAAACTGTCGAGACCGACAGAATGGCGTTGCCGGCATTCAGAACTGTCCACAAGTTGGCAGCGAACGAACCGAGCAAGACGCCAAACCAGACCCGATAACCCCACAGGAGGGCGGCTGCCAACGCCAAGCCAGCCGGAGGCCATATGGCTGACGCGTAGCCGGGAGGGATGGCCAACAGCAGGCTAAGCCTCGCCAACGCAAAATACGCGGCGGCAATTCCGAGAATCGCTACGAAAGATGCAGGGGTGGTTCCATGCGAATATGAATCCTCTTTCATGTTTCACCTGTTAGACCATCGGGTACATTTAAACAGAAACCCGCCTCGTTCATTAACCGCTCGGACTGATAGAGATGCCCAGCGCTTTGATCTGCCTGCTGCTACTCTTATCACGGGTCATGAGGCCCTTCACACTTCTTCGTCCGGCACTCTCCGGACAGCTTCTGCAAGAACACGGACGCCAAGTCGCATCTGCCGGGACTTTGCCCCTCTCGCTTTCTATGCTTTGGCGAATTTCAATCGTTAGTGGAAATGAGTAGCCGTTGATTTCCAGCAAGGCATACCCCAGCGCAACCAGGGAGCTAATAATGGCAAGGGCAAGGGCAAGGGCAAGGGCAACGGGCCCACCGCACGCTTAACAGGATGCCTGCCGCTACCGTTATGGATATATACAGGCCAATGGCACAGCTACTTGTTACGGCCCCGAGATACAATAATACGGTAGCCAGCCCCCAAAGTATAAAGATATACGAGAGACCACCTATCTGCAGATGACCACGCCTGGCGCAAACATTTATTAAAGGAACAGGACCTTCTGTGCTTGTTGCGCTAAGGCCGGCAGTGAAGGGTGGGCGCGGTCTCGATCCCGAAGCGCCGAAGCGCTTCGGTCAGGGTGGTCAGGCCCTTCGGCGGCACAAGCTCGTCATTGAACGGCGACTTTACGGCGCGGTGTAAATGCCATAGCCGACCTTGAGCAGGCGTCCCTTGCGAACCAGGCCGTGCAACACACGGCCCACCAAGGCATAGCAACCGAGGTCTTTAAGGCCGGCGGGGAAAAAACATCGCTGCGTTTGCGGACAATGCGTTTCATGACGCGCGTTTCCAGATTTCCTGCACTCATATCATCCTTCTATGCACCTAAAATACCACATGTAAACGCAGGTTCCGATAGAAAAATCAAGGAACTACATCACGACAGGTTGGATTTCCCGGTTATCGAACGATACGCGCAACCCCTCAGCCGACATCCGCTCCGCGATCTCGCGAACAACCACCTTGTCCTTTGAACTGTGGCTGAGGAATACGTCGTATCTGAAATCGTCAGGCATGCTGCACCTCACCCAATTACTGAATCACATAAGAAGTGCTGCTTTGGTCCTCGATCCGCATCGCACACCCTGGTGATCATTCTTACTCCCTCTGTCCATTGCCAACTTGAGTCCAGTATCTGCGCTTCAGGGCCCCCGCTTTTTGACACTTTACATAATCATTTTCTTGTGATATTGGGTCTCCATAATCTTAGATTCGGAAAGGGTGCAATGCAAGATATCCCCAGCCGCTTTGACAGTATGCTCCGCAAACTCCGGGAAAAGGGATACCGAATTACGCCACAGCGACTGGCGATACTTAAGATTCTGGCTGGGAGCCGGGGGCATCCCGGCGCAAAGGAAATTCACGCCCTGGTAAAAACAGATTGCCCCACCACGACCATCGCCACAGTGTACAAGACACTGGCTGTTCTAAAGTCAACAGGTGAGGTACTGGAACTTGAGTTCAGCGCTGATTATAACCGGTATGACGGTAAAAAGCCCGGTCCACATCCTCATTTGATCTGCATCAAATGTAAGAGGATTGTCGATCCCGATTTTACGAGCCTGGCCGAAATGACTGAAAAGCTCGCCTCGCAAACCGGTTATAAGCTGATCAGTCACCGGTTGGACTTTTACGGCATTTGCCCTGAGTGTCAGCAGAAAGGCCAGCCTATCTTTTTCGTCCATCGTGGAGAGTGATTCTTTATAAATGGACGAGCCTATCGAGCGTCTTTATCCGGTCTCTCTCATTTGTGCGATGCACAGTATTGCGTTAACAGACTGGATAAGGAGAATGCAATAGAGACAAAAAAAACTCTGACGACCGCGTTTGGAATTCCCGTAGCCGATGATTTGGACAGTCTTACGGCCGGCCGCACTGTTTTTCAAAGCCGACCCCGATTATGGCCGTCGCGTAGCGGAGGGGTTGGGTCTGAACATCGAGGAGGTCAAGCGCCTGGCTGGATTATCTGCAGAGCAGCGGGCCGCCGCGACTGCGAGATGAACCCGATTCTGGTGACAAACCTGGTTCCTCATCAAAATTGAGAAAGGAGACTGCAATGGCTGACAAAGTCCAAGTGTGTATGTGCGAAAAATGCGGGAATGAAGCGGAGATGACCATAAGCCGCCAATGGATCGACGTTAAGGCGCCAACCGGCGAAACCCAAAAGAAACAAAAAGAGACCATGACTTGCAAAGTCTGCGGCAACGAAGCCGACCTGATCATCGACTTTGACTAGTTTGCTTTACCGCTGATTATTATTAACTGTCTTTAGCGACATGGGGCCGAATAACAGAAAAACAAACGGCCCCATGTTTCGTTTTTCGAGACGTGAAGGATCGTTTTCGTATCGCCATATATAAACTTGCACACTTTCTGCTATCGAATCCCTCTGAACATATATTCGACTCCTTTCTTAAGCGTCGCGGGAGCCAACCCGAACTATCCCCTGTGCAATTATGTCTTTGCTACTGTATCAAGCGCAGTTTGATATCCTTCGCGATTTGACTGAGAATGGACTGGAGTTGGCTGGAATCGGGTGTAATGAACAGGTAATTGCTGCCGCTGGCCACTTTACCCAGGAATGTGGAGTCGATATGATTGCCGTAGCCGATCGCGTAGAACTGGACGAATCTCGCCTTGAGCTGATTGACATTATCGATGGCCATCTGATGTGCGGTTGTGCAAATGTACCCATTTTGACCGTTTAGTAGCGTCAACAATTGACTTGTATTGTTGCTGCAATATGTCGGGTATGACACGGCGCCCAGGCTGGATATCGGATACGAGGCAAAAGAACCCCATTTAGTGTTAATTTTGGAGTAAGGATATTGCTTCCCGGCTGCGCACTTAGTCGTACCAACAGGTAGTCCATCCCCTGTTGGAGAAGGGCTCAGGGTGTTGGTGTTGTACCAGTCGTTCTCAATGCTGGAGGATCCCATCTGTGAATACAGGCTGTCGCTGCTGCTGTCGCAATTGCCCGTGCTGCACAAAACTGCATCGTAATTTGTTCCGTTGCTCTCGAATGTACCCCTGAACGCGGTGGGGCGCCCATCGGTGAAGAAGACGATATATTGCTGAATGCGATTGGCAGGGGGAATCTGGGTTTGGTCGGCAAAGTTAGCCCCCGCCTGCGCGAGCGCATCCTCGGCGTTGGTGGCGCCTGTTGCCTTCATTGCGTTGAGAGCGTTTAGAATGGGGGTGTAGAAGTAGGTGCCCAGCGGATAATTCACCGTGACGCTCGTAGCAAAGGTGACAAGCCCGATCATGTCTACAGCCTGGGTGTCCTGGTAGTAGGCGATGAATGCTTTGGCAGCATTCTGTAAATCTGTTTCTGGAGTCCCGGCCATAGATCCGGAGCGGTCGAGGACCAGCATGATTTGAACGTTATTCTCCTGTGCAGTCCCGCTCGAGCTCGTGGCGACATACTTAATACCGAAGATACCGGCCAAAAGGGCGACGGCACTTGTCTGGCCCGTCACGGTCAATATGCCGCCCGGCGAAGTGGTCGCGGTAAAAGCTACGGTCCCGGTCCCGGTCCCGGGTGTATCCAGATACCCCGGTTTAAAGTTCGCCATTCCGAAGTCCTGCGCCAGAGCAGTGACGCTAACGTACGGATTGGAAATGTTGGCGGCCCCTGAAAGAGCAGCGGCATCGACGGCCTTGGAGAGCTCGGCCTGCGTGATATACCATTGGCCGACTTCGATCCCAAGAGCGGCAAAACCGATCAGCGCGACCAGAGCCACAGCGAAAATGACGAGGATTGCGCCTCTTCGATTACTGATGGTGTTATGCATGACTATTGTCCTGCTCTCAGTGGTGCCGTGCAATATACGGAGCTGCTGCCGATGATAGCACCCGATCCGTTGTTCAGAAGAATGCCCTGGATAAAATTAGGAAGCGGTGTGATCGGCGTGTACTGGTAGAAGGTTTCGACGACGGTGACGCCATTGATGTCGGCGGTCTGGTTTGCAGTCTTGAAAACCAGGTGGCCATAGATCGCCGCTGTAAGCCCCAGGTTCGGCGCCCCGGCACTGATGCCGCTCGCCACGGTGAGATTGCCTGCACAAAGCTGAGGGGACGTCGTGCTGATGACAGGCAAAGGGCTTGCCGCGGTCAGTCCCGCTTGGATGCTCGAAATGCAGATCTTGCCAGAATTGATCATGTCAAGCGGCGTGGCCCCAGACTGAAGCATCGTGATCAGGTCAGTTCCCGAATCGATGCCCCGGGACGCCAGGTTCCCACCCTCGCGCGCGAGGCTGGTGATGATGAACCTTGCCTGGACGAGACGCCCAAGATCGATGATGGCAACGACTATCACCAGAAGAATCGGAAGAACGAAGCAGAATTCGACTATGGCGGCACCCCTATGGTTTCTGACCGGCATAAGCCCTCCTCGTCATTATGTGTCCGATTCCCTGTCAAAAATTTTCGTTCCTGTAGGTCGTTTCCGCTTGGATCACACTGCCCCCAGGAAAAAACTGTCCTATAATGGGGGTTAAAAAGGTGTAGTTGTATTGAGTGACCACCCGCATGTAATCACCCGGATTGCCCGCATTCTGCTGGCCCTGCCAGCCTGTCGGATTCGTATAGGGGGCAGTGATCGGGAAGATGCTGATCGCAATGTTTGCAGGGGCGACGGCCAGGCTTGCGTCGTTTTGAATTGTTTGCACTATGGATGCTACCCTGGTCATCTGGCTCCCATTCGGGCCTGCCAATGTTCCCCCTACGAGCGCCAATCTGGTCCCCTCGCGGGTTGCGTATTGCAGCGTGTGCTGTACAAAGAAATACCATCCGAATTCCATGATCCCGCAAAGGAGCACTGCGAACAGGGGAAACACCAAGGCAAATTCGACTAAAGTTGATCCCCGAACACCTTTTGCCTGATTGTCATATGCACCGGCAGCACGTCTCATGGTTAATTGCCCCACATTGAGGTATTCCCTTTCCAGCTACTGTCGAGGAAAACAACCGTTGAAGAGAACAATGCCGGATTAGCTAACAAATTCCGATATACCGAAAAGATTGCACTTTAGTAATTTATATCATCTTTAATAATGTGTCAACTTGACTTTGTCAACTGATGCCGAACCGCATTTGGGGGTCGAATTCCGCCCGAAAGAGCTCGCGTAACACCCACAGTCCATAAGTCGCCCCGGTAAAACCGGGGGGGGTTACCAGTTGATTAACAGCCTAAACCACTTATATCGCTGGTGGTGGGGCATGGGGCGAAGACCCCATACCGATAGTGAAGCAACATTGTTGTTGAGCAACGACGAACTGTTGTAAGCTGGAATCGGAGGGATTTCGATGTAAGCTTACAACAGGTCGTCGCATGCAGTGTATCGTTGTGAGTACCATTATGTATCTTTCCGTACCCCCAAAGTTAGCCCCGTCGCATGTGATGAAGATCCTCAAGGGCAAGAGTGCCGAGAGGTTACTTTTAAGCACATCTCGCGTACGCGATAATGGGGCCATCCAGGATGGACATAATTTCCGTGTCAATTTGCTAATTGGCCGAGTTTTCTCGTGAAGTACATTGAGGCTGCCCGCTCCAGATCGGCCCTGGTGATCTCGACCGAGCGCTGCTCATAGGCGCTTATCGAGATTATGATATTCAAGATATCAAGCGGATAGCAGGCGCGGAGTTCTCCGCTTCCGGCCTGCAGGCATAATGTGCGGAGATGTTTGGCGCTGCCCGGCTCGCTCTTCAGCTTCTTCTCCGAAACAAGCCTGCGGAAAATATCATCGAAGACATTTGGTTTGCACGGCTCCACGTAGACTTTGTTGCGGATGCGCCTCAGAAACGCCTCGTCAGCCAGCTCGCGAGGGTCGAGATTTGTGGCGAAAACGGCCATCAGAGCGAAAGGAACCTGAAACTTCACCCCGTAGCTGAGGGTCAGGTAGTCGACGCGGCGGTCCAGCGGCACTATCCACCGATTGAGCAGATTGCGGGGAGAGACGATCTGCCGGCCGAAGTCGTCGATGACAAGAATGCCGTTATTAGCTTTCATCTGCACGGGGGCCGCATATACCCCGGAGTTTGCATCCAGTTGCAGTTCCAGCATGGATATGTCCAACTCTCCCCCAACCAATATGCAGGGGCGCTCGCAGATGACCCAGCGTGGGTCGCCATCGCCGTTTCCGTTGCCATTATCGACCCTGCAGTGGACGCCCGGATCGTAGAGGACGATTATCTGACCGTCAAACTCTACCGCGTAAGGGATAAGTATCGTGTCTCCGTAGATTCTTTGCAGACGGACCGCAATGCTCGTTTTCCCATTACCGGTCGGACCATAGAGGAATAGCGACGACTGCGAAATGAGCGCAGGGCCGATTTGATCCAGAAATTCCTCGGTCACCACCAGGTCGGACAGCGCTTTTCTCAGTAGATCGTGAGTGAGGGCGACCTTCGGGATTTGTGCATTGACAGCGGCGGTGTAACTTTTCAGCGAAACGGGAGCGGGTCCGCAATATTGGGAGACTTTGAGGCGCCTTTCGGCCAGTTCGCGGCCGGCGGATGTGAGGCAGAAGCTGTAATTGTTCCCCGACATGCCGGTCACTTCGAAGAGTTGCTGCTCGCGCAGGCGCTGAAAAACGGAGTGAACTACGCGAAAGGACAGCCTGAGCGATCGGCCGAGAGAATCGATGTCGCTCTTGCCTTCCATGCAGAGGCGCCGGAGCATCAGGTCGGCGGCGACCGACTCCGGGATGTCCAACTCCTGCAAGGTATTAGGGGCTTTGGGAGTAAAACCGGCCAGATTTCTCTCTGAATCCGCTATGTTCATAACCACCAAAAGGTCCTTGAAAATAGTCTGTGTTTGCATTGGGTGTCAGGCGCCCCTTACACAATCAGAACAGTTGTGCGAGGCCCGCAGAATACGCCATGTGCCGGAGAAACACAAGAGAGCCGTACTGCATTATGGTCAATCCTCTCTCGCGGTTCGGCAGGACTTAACCCTGAACCCTGGAAAGAGATGCCGCCAGCAGGACCATCGCATCGTTTGCGGCGTCCCACAGGTAGGTTAAGAAAATGAATCCGACCAGGGTATTGAATGACCAGCGAATTGGCGCCATTTTGTACGCCATGAGATACGTCTTCCTGACCCTGGAATAGCCGAGGTAGATAAAAGTGAACGCAGCCATTTCAGCGAAAAGGAAAGCGAGATCATTCCGGAGAAGAAGCCTCGTTACGGGGTTGCTCTCATACACCAGACAGGCGTATCTATCAAAAGCATACCAGGTGATTAAAATCGCAACGGTCTTCAATAACAGTGCGGAAGAAAAGAGGCAGTCCTGGATTACAGTTTCGTTTCTCATGCCGTCACCTTTCGAAACCAGGTTGTGGGTCACGAACTGGAAATCGGTTATTCCACCGTTGAACTTAAATATAAGTAGCCTGGTTCCTATCAGCAGCACTCGCCGATTTCTCAGAACCATATTTCCTTAGTAAAGTAATTGGATAATGTATATGGATACCGATGGAAGTAGCGAGTGCCGCCCAAGGGGGTGGACTTGAGTGGAAAAAGCGTTGCATGCAACAGAAGCGTTGCATTTGTTTCATGTCACATGTAACACTTTAATGCCGGGGAGTACCTTCCGAGACGGAAAATTCTTCGTGAGAGCGTAAGGCGTAAGGGGGGAAGAAGAGTTTCATCTCCAATGCCACAGAAAATGTTATTATAAGCGATTATATTAGTGAACAAAAATAAAAACATAAGGGGGAAATTATGATGTTTATAAATGGTATTTACTATACCTAAATTATCTAAAATATATCGATTTTCCAGCTACTTATTTCCACGCGTCACGATGGACTTGGATTGCGCACCCGATCACTCTGTTCGACAGTCCGTCAAATTTCATCTTTGTGCTCTTCGTGTTCTGGTGAACGCTTACAAGCATCGATGGCGTAATGCCGGCCAAAGCCTGGCTTCCGCCGGAATGACGGAAATCTTTATTTCGCAATTATTTATGCCGCTATGTATATTTGGCGACGGCAGGCAAGGTTCATTTGGATTATTGCAAGATGGGGCTCTAGATGGTAAAGATGAAATCGATCGATGCTCCTTTAGGGTCTGCTCTGGATTGCTTTGGAAATGGAGGTTACATATCGAATGAAGACGTCCGACAAATCATCACGCATCGATTTTGGCAGACTGGCGGCGGTTGCGGTTTTTAGTTTTCTTATGGTTCTCAATTTTCTTTGGGCAAACAGGGGAATAAAAACTCTTTTCCCGATAGACACAACCAAGGCCCTCGCGCTGGCCCACACTTTGCTTGTCGCAGGCTTCTATGTTTTGATCGTCTCTCTTTATTTCCTGAGGAGTTCAGCGAGCGCTACCACCAGCTCTTTCACTGCAAAATTCATTGCCGTGTTTGCGTCTTTCCTTCCTTTTTTTATACCTCTCCTCGGAAGCCCGGCCGGGGCCGGCCCCGTAATATTGACAATTTCCAACCTGGTGATGCTGGCCGGGGAGGTATTTACATTGGCAGCACTCGGCGCACTGGGGAAAAGCTTCAGCATCATCCCGCAAACAAGAAAGCTGGTTGTTCACGGGCCGTACCGTCTGGTGAGGCATCCCCTCTATCTAGGAGAAATTATAGGTATGCTCGGGTTGACCCTGGTGGGTATCTCCATTCCTAAAATATTCGTTTTTTTGCTGCTCGTCGGCTGCCAGGTCTACAGGTCTATCCAGGAAGAAAAGCTGCTGACCACTGTCTGCCCCGAGTATGCGGACTATGCTTCAAAGACGGCGCGATTCCTCCCCGGCTTGTTTTGAATGCAGGGCTGATTAGGAATTTTCAACTTAACAAGGATCCCTTCACTAGAAAGCATTATCCATATATTTCAATACGTAGCAACATTTTATAGAGATACTATCCAATCGTCTTCAAGTAGTTGTAACCTCTGTATATTTTTTATTAGGAGGGGGGTAGTACCATTTTCTACCACTTTAAATAACCCTTGACTTTTTTCTAAAAGTTGATAAAATGCCTGCTAAGTTAGCGTCTTATGTTTTTGTCAGGGTCAATCCGCATTAAAAAACAAATTTCCAAAGGAGAAAAACAATGGAAGGAATCAAAAGATTTTTCAGGGATGAGGAAGGCGCTACGATGGTTGAGTATGCTCTGATGGTCTCCTTGGTTGCCGTCGCTTGTATTGTCGCTGTTACGGCCCTGAGCACTGGGGTTCAAAACACGTTCAACGCCATAGCCGCCAAACTTTAGTTAAGAATCCGAGCCAAATCAAGTCAGAGATGTAACCATCAAAAGAACAATTTTGCTTTTATGAAATTCCACCCATCACCATGAAAGGAAAACCGGTGGAAAGAGTCAAAAGATTCTTCAGGGATGAGGAAGGCGCTACGATGGTTGAGTACGCTCTGATGGTCTCCTTGATTGCCGCGGTTTGTATTGTCGCTGTTACGGCCATGAGCACTCAGGTTCAGAACTTGTTCACTAGCGTAGTGGCCAGCCTTTAGCCCTACAACGACTCGTTAAGGGGAGTTAACTCTCTTCTTGCGATGAGAGCAATAGGCTTGAGTGGTTTTTTCGTTGGGTCCACTGAATCAACTGGAGCATGGATTCAAGATCTCTTTTCCGAGCCGCTTCCGGGTCTCCCGGATCTTCGTTGACCATTTGGTGATACCTGGTCAGGATGTGCTTTTGGTCCCAAACTACGTCACTTACAAAACGCTGCAAGGATCGTACATTTCCCCCTTCGATGTGCAGCGCCGTTGGTTTGATCGATTTTCTTTCAAGCTCACTAAAGTGAAAGTGGTCTCTCATATACTTGAAGAAGTTTTCTCGCGGCTCGCTTCGAGAAAAGCAATCCGCAAATTTGTGATGAAAAGCTCGCAGTTCATTCGGTAAAATCTTCGAGGTCTTGCGCCACGACTTCGAATTTTGGAATGCAACCATCAAAAGCAGGGCCCGCCAGGGTCCTGCTTTTTCATCAGATAATCGCTTCTTTGTGGTCACGGGTCGAACAACAAAACGGCTGCATGCCGTGGACGCCTGCGTCAGGCCACCGGTCCCCGCTCAAAAGATTAAGATCGGGTATCGTTTTTTTAGTACAATGCCGGCGGAAAACAAACTTTGTTTGTCATGATGTTCCATTACGGGTATCCTGCAATTCTCGCTGATCCGCTTTTTTTTAAAAACGGTTTTAACAATGATGAATATACACCCCCTTGCCTTGGGAGCATTGATTTTATCACTAGTCCTCGCTTTAATAACTGATATCCGCTCACATAAAATTCCCAACTGGCTTACTTACCCAATAGTATTTCTTGCAATTCTTTTTTATTCCGAGGTAAATGGTTTACAAGGGTTACTTTTCAGCGCCGAGGGGCTTGGATTAGGCCTGGTTTTGCTGATGCCGTTCTATATGCTTGGCGGGATGGGGGCCGGTGACGTAAAGCTTATGGGGGCTGTCGGGGCAGCGCTCGGCCCAGGGCATTTGTTTTACGCCTTTTTGTTTACTGCGATTGCAGGCGGGATTTATGCTTCGATTCTCCTCCTTTCGCAGACCGGGCGCCTAAAAGAGTTTGCTTCAGGGCTTTACTCCGCCCTTCGGACATTCGTTGCGATAAAAGAACTGCGCTTTCCACGTCTCGAGGGGGAAGCGCGGGGCGTGAAATTGTATTATGGAGTGGCAATTTCAATCGGGACTCTTGCCTACATCTTTTTTGAGGCATATCGGGGCAATATTTCCTCCCCCCTTTTCTAAAGGGGGGAGCGGAGATTATGTCGGAACAGGATTTCATGTTTTCATGTAAAAGAGAGGTGAGCCATGGGAAAGCTGAAAGCACTCATCCCTTTCGTACTGGCGCTGGTCGTTGCTTTGACCGTTACGGGTCTGATTTACAACTGGATGAAGCAGAAGTCTAACGTGCCGATGGTATCCAGGGTGATCCCCGAAGACCGGGTCCAGATCGTTCTGGCGCACGACGATCTTTCCTGGGGCACCAAGATTTCGGCGGAGATGGTCAAGACGGCGCCGATCGCCAAGGATTACGCGCCTGCAGGGAGCTTTTCGAACCCGGCCGAACTGGAAGGACGCATACTCGTCTCGCCGGTCAAACAAAATGAGCCCATAATGGAGTCCAAGCTTGCACCCAGGGACGTGACCACCGGCGGGGTCAGCGCCGTTGTGCACGAAGGAATGCGCGCCATCGCCGTTGCCGGCGACAAGGTGATAGGGCTTGCAGGCTTCATTCAGCCGGGCAACTATGTGGACATCCTGGTTACGGTTCAGGACCCGCAAAACGACAAGCTGCATTACACCAAGACCGTACTCGAAAATATTCGGGTCCTCGCGACCGGCACCCTGGTCGATAACAAGGACAGCACCAAGCCTGCGCCCGTGGATGTGTTCACGGTAGAGGTGACGCCGGAGCAGGGCGAGCAGCTGTCGCTTGCCGCAGTCCAGGGAAAGCTTCATTTCGCCCTGCGCAATGTTACGGACAAAAATACGGTCCTAACGCTCGGCTCAACGGTCCCAGACCTGCTGGAAGCCTATCGGCCGCGCATGCAGAAGGTTTCGGAGCCTGCGGCCAAAATGGAGCCGAAGGTCGAAGCGCCGGAGAGAAGAGTCTCCAAGATATTCGTAATCAATGGGCCAAAAAATCCAATTGAGTGGTTTTAAAGGGGCTTGGGGCGATACCGGTTTAGAGGGGAGGTAAAACCTTCGGGGAGGAGGGGCAGGAAATGTGCAGCCGTTTCGGTTCGAGAGTAGGTAAAACAAAGCTGTTTTTGGCGGCTTTTGCCCTGGTGATGGTCTTTTACGCCGGGTGCTGGGGGGCCGGTGTCGAGGTAATCTCCGGGAAGGGGAGAAAGATCAACCTGGAGGCCGGAAAATCCGTCATTATCAGGAGCGATGCCGACATTTCGGGGGTTTTCTCGGGCGACGAGAAGGTGGCCACGGTGAAGGTGGTTCCAGGTTTCCCCAAGCAGGTGTATGTTTTCGGAGTCGCTTCCGGCGTAACCAACATAACCCTGCAGGCTGAAGACAAAGTTGCCGCCGTCTATGACATAGAGGTCGCGCCGGACGTTTCGAGTATAAAGGAAAAGATACAACGTCTCTTTCCGGAGGAAAAAGGCGTGCGAATCAGCGCCAGCCACGATTCGCTGACCCTGGCCGGGACCGTTTCGAGCACCGCTGTCCTTTCTCAGGTCCTGGCGCTGGCCGAGGCATACGGGGGGGAAAAAAAGGTCATAAATATGGTCCGGGTCACCGGGGTCCATCAGATTATGCTGGAGGTACGCGTAGCCGAGATGCAGCGGACCTTGACGAAGCACTTGTCGATCAACTTTGTGTCCGCTGTGAAAGGGAGCATCGGGTCCGGCCTGCTTGGAAACGTCGCAACGATTCAAAACCCCCTCTCTGTCGGAAGCCCCCTGATCGGTGCGCTCCCTCTTAATTTTGCGCCAAACACCAACGCTCTTTTCCAGATCGGCGGGGGGAAAACGAATGTTACCGCTTTCCTTGACGCGCTCAAGGAAGACGGCCTGGTGAAGGTGCTTGCCGAACCGACGCTCATGGCGCTTAGCGGGCAGAAAGCAAAGTTCCTGGCCGGAGGCGAATTTCCCGTACCCGTTCCCCAGGGCCTCGGCACGGTGGGCATAGAGTATAAGCCTTACGGGGTGAGCCTTTCGTTTACTCCGACCGTGCTCGATGACAACAGGATCAGCATGATAGTCGAACCCGGGGTGTCCGAGCTTGACTATACCAATGCGGTGACCATCTCGGGTACTACAGTCCCTGCGCTTACGATACGTAATGTTTCGACGGTCATAGAGCTTGGCGACGGGCAGAGCTTTGCCATCGCGGGGCTTCTGCAGGACAATATCACGGAGACGATCGGCAAGTACCCTTACCTGGGAGATGTCCCGGTATTAGGCGCTCTTTTTCGGAGCAGCCAGTTCCAGAGAAACGAAACGGAACTGGTAGTCATTGTTACACCGCACCTGGTGAAGCCCATAGATTTAAAGAACCAGCCTCTTCCGACCGATAGATATATCGAGCCCAGCGATACTGATTTCTTTTTGAGGGGCTTGTTGCAGGGTTGTCAAAAGGCTTCTCCTCCTCCGGTCTGCCAGGACAGTAAGGCAGGACTTGAAGGAGATTTCGGGCATGCTCTGCCTAAGTAGGTTGAATTGAGGAATTGAAGAATTAAAGAATTGAGGAATCAATCCATCAATCCCTAAATTCCTGAATTCCTCCGTTGGAGTCTGGCCTGTAAGGGAGGATTAATGTTGGAGAATCGGGTGGCGAATCGGAAGAGCCTTCACAAATTCACCTGCCTTTCCCATTCACCTATTTATAAACCTATTCACCCATTCACCTGCCCTTAAACCCTTGACCGTTCATGCTTCGATATCTAGTTTCTGTAATCAGATATCGAGCAATCAAGGGGCACAACGCCGGCATTGATATTGCGTTCTAAAATGGGGGGCTAAGATGAAATACAAAACGGCAATAATGGTTATATTTCTGCTCGTCGCCTGTAACTCTTCGGCGCTTGCCGGTTGCTGCAATCCTGATTGCTTTTCTTATACGTGCGCGCCGAGGAACGATTTCGGCAAGGCATACACGCTGGCCATGGCCGGCCAGATTTTAAACCCTGACGCCGAAACGAACCTGGAGCCTGTCGAGGGGATCGACGGGCGTGCAGCCGAAAAAATAATGAAAAATTATGTTGAAAGTTTTAAGCCCCTGCCGCCGCCGTCCGGAGGCCTCACGTCGTTTGCGGTCACCCAGAATCCGGGCGGGTCTACCCATTAGCATCAGTTTGTCCCCGTTCCGGATGCAGGAGAAGATTGAGATGTATACCAGGCAGAAGGAAACCGGGCAGGCACGATCAACATTAAGAAGTGAGCGAGGCGCTTCGATGGTCGAGTTTGCCTTAGTGGCGCCTCTTCTTTTTGTACTGCTTTTCGGAATCATCGAGTTCGGCCTTATCCTTTACGACCAGGCATTTATCACAAACGCGAGCCGTGAAGGCGCCCGATACGCCGCCATGTATTATATCAACCCCTCAGGACAACCGCAGCAACATGCGTGTTCCGACGTTCAAAATTATGTGACAACTTATGTGACCACTAACCTCATCGACTTCGCAAGTCCGCCTGCTTCCCCGACGATATCATGTTCCCTGGAGCAAAATGATGAGGGGGTCGGATTAATGCAATCGGTGACGGTTTCGTATCCTTATAAATTCCTGGTTTCCGGAAGTTTAATAACTCTCACAAACGGGTCCGTTAAAAACCCGCTGACGCTTACAGCCACTACTGTAATGCGTCTGGATAATCAATCGCAGCATGAGTCCACTGCCGCATGGACAAGCAAAAATGGCGAGGCGGCCAGAGGCGGGCAAACTCACTCATTATCAAGGGGGTGAAGAAAGTGGCAAACAATTCTAGCCTGCTAAGCAAGTTGCTGTCCTTTAAGCGTGATGAATCTGGTATGACGATTATTCTTATAGCTATCCTACTGCCTGTACTGATTAGTGCAGTAAATTTATCCGTGTTAACTCAGGGGACTAATTTCAGTATATTTTTTTCCTGACTGCACGTCTCACGCACCGATTGGTGAGACGGGCGGGCAAAATTTCGGTATTTTGGCCAAGTACCCCGTTCTCGTGAACTGACGTAACCGTTCAGGGGGTTACGCAGCGGAAGGCATGCCCTTGATTCCCTCTCTTAAATGGGGGAAGGGTGGGATTTTACTTGAATGAGCTGAGTTGTTGGGAGGCATGAGGAGCGATTATGGCCGATGACGTCATCCCTGTAAGGCTTGAAGTGAGATCGAAGGAGTTGGGGGACACACTTGGACGCATCGTAAGTTCCACGGAAGGATTTCGCCTTCATGCTTCTGGCGATGCCGGCCCCTTCGAGCTTCTCATACTGGAACTGGGGAAGGACGTTGAACGTGAATTCCAGATAGTGCAGTCCTTTTCCAGCCTGGGGACGGTAAGAGAGGTCTTCCTTACAGCGCCGCAGCAGGACCCCAAGGTGCTCGTCCGGGCCTTGAGGGCGGGCATAAGGGAGTTCTTCCCCCAGCCTGTCAACGAACAGGAAGTACGGCAGGCCCTCGAGAACTTCAAACAGCGCCGGGACACGGCAAAGGAAAATGTGAGAGCGGAGAGGACCGGAAAAATTATAAACGTGGTGGCGAGCAAAGGTGGTGTCGGCAATACTACCATTGCGGTAAACCTCGCCGTCAACCTGGCTCACCTCAACAGGAGACAGTCAATTGCGCTGGTCGATATGAACCTGCTGTTCGGGGAAGTCCCCCTTTTCCTGGACATAAAGCCCTCTTTTCACTGGGGAGAGGTTGCCAGGAATATAGCACGCCTGGATGCCATGTTCCTGATGAGTGTTCTTCACCGGCACAGTTCAGGAATCTATGTGCTGCCTTCCCCGACGGAATTGAACGGGACCCATCAGCTCTCCTCGGACATAATCGAAAACCTGCTGGCGCTGATGAAGTCGATCTTTGACTATACGGTAATAGACTCGGGGCACACCACAGACGATATCGCCCTCAGGGCCCTCGAGTTGTCCGATACGGTACTCGTTACTTCCATATTGAGCGTTCCATGCCTGACCAACCTTAACAGGCTCACGCGGGTTCTCTACGGTCTCGGGTTCACGCCGGGCGAAACTGTCAGGCTTATCGTCAACCGATATCTGAAAGACGGATCAATTTCGTTGAAAGATGCTGAGGAAAGCGTCCGGATGAAAGTGTCCTGGACGGTCCCCAACGATTTTAGAACAACGATGTCCGCGATCAACCAGGGGAAGAGCCTTTCTGAAGTGGGCATGAGGTCGCCCGTTGCCCGCAGCATTCGGCAGATTGCGATGGATTTGTCGGACAAAGAGATCGAAGAAAAGAAGGGGTCATTTTTCAGCAAAGTCTTTAAAAGCAGTGAAGAGTGAACGGGGAAGAGTGAGCAGTGAACAAGGGACAGGGAAGGGTGAGATGGGGATCTTAAAAACAAGTGAGCGATGAACAGTGCACTGAAAGTATCTTCTCACTACTCACTCTCCACTGCTCACTCTTCACTCTCCACTGCTCACTGTCATTGCAGGAGCAAGGAAATGGTGAATTTTTTCAGCCGATCGTCTAAAAGTTCAGAGACCCCGGCAGCGCAGGCGAAACCGCTCGTTCATGCTCAACGGTCCCTGCCCAGGAAAGGGCGAATACGGTCCAAGGTCCCGAATGAGTATTACGAACTCAAGACCCGGATACACGACCGCCTGCTGGACCTTATGGACCTGTCTCTGCTGGACACACTCGATCCGGATGTGCTCAAGCCTCAGATAAGACGGCTCGTAGAGCAGATGCTCCTCGAGGACAAAGGGCGCGTACCTCTCAATCAGAATGAAAGGGAGCTGCTTTTCACCGAAATCCAGCACGAGGTGTTCGGCTTGGGGCCTCTCGAACCGTTTTTGCAGGACCCTACCATCTCCGATATTCTGGTCAATAATTATCGACAGATATATATCGAGCGTTTCGGCAAGCTCTATACCACGGAAGCCAGATTTAAAGACGACAACCACCTCAGAAAGATTATAGATAAGATTGTCTCAGCGGTTGGCCGAAGGATCGATGAGTCTTCTCCCATGGTTGATGCCAGGCTGCCGGACGGTTCCAGGGTCAATGCGATTATCCCGCCCCTTGCGCTTGACGGGCCTGTGGTATCGATCCGCCGGTTTGGCAGAGACGTGCTGGAGGTGAGCGACCTGATTACCCTGAAGACTTTGACTCCGGAGATCGCGGACCTTCTGAAGGGAATAGTCCGGGCCAGGCTGAATGTTTTGATCTCGGGCGGCACCGGGAGCGGCAAGACGACCCTGCTCAATACCCTCTCGCGGTTCATCCCGGAGGAGGAGCGGATTATAACTATCGAAGACGCCGCCGAACTCCAGTTGAAACAGGAGCACGTGGTGCGCCTGGAGACCCGGCCTGCAAATATAGAGGGCAAAGGTGAAATCAACCAGAGAGATCTTGTCAGAAACTCCCTGCGAATGCGTCCGGATCGGATAATCGTTGGAGAAGTCAGGGGTCAGGAAGCCTTCGACATGCTCCAGGCGATGAATACGGGACACGACGGTTCGCTGACCACCATTCACGCCAACTCGCCCAGGGACGCTCTCATGCGTGTGGAAACGATGGTCGCCATGGCCGGTCTCGATATACCGAGCGAGTTTTTGCGAAAATATATCAGTTCAGCCCTCAATGTCGTCATCCAGATCACCCGGCTGGCTGACGGAACGAGGAAAATCATCAGCCTCCAGGAAATCACCGGCATGGAGGGCAACGTGACCTCGCTGCAGGAAATATTTGTTTTCGACCAAACCGGGGTCGACACTGACGGGAGGGTGAAGGGGAGGTTCCGGGCCACAGGGATCAGGCCGAGATTTGTCGAAAAATTCCAAATAATGGGTATTCCATTCCAGGCAGGGATGTTCGATCCGGGCAGGCATTTTGAAGTGTAGCATTACTGTTCCATAACCATTGATACCAAGTTGCGTTCAAGTTGATGTAGCATAGGGCCTTGTGCCCGTCCGCACTTCCAAGCGCCCACAAGGGGCTATACTACTTTCGTATGCTCGCTTCTAGCACGTTCTTGAACGCAACT
>Ga0187890_10001163_pt1 | contig 19108 bp, 13 predicted proteins | sample June2016WEW_21_1_FD_133005 | JGI IMG/M metagenome (GOLD analysis project Ga0187890, IMG submission 133005) | Peatland microbial communities from SPRUCE experiment site at the Marcell Experimental Forest, Minnesota, USA - June2016WEW_21_10 | ecosystem: Environmental > Terrestrial > Soil >... | reverse complement strand
TGACCGACGACGAAACTTCGCCGCTCGCATACCCGCAAGAGTCGCTGATGCACCCGGGCATTTACCTGCCGCAGATTCCCGAGATCCCGAAGCTTGATTTCCGCGCCGAGGCGGCATGGTCGGACCCTCCGGACGAGTCCAACCGGGGCGGCAAATACTTCTACTACAACGGCGCCTATCACGACTCCTACACCAACGACGGGCACCTCGTCGGTTCCTGGGTGGGCCGGGAGGGGCACGGCGTTCAACTCTGGAGCACTTATTGGCTTTCGCCCCGCAACTCGGTCGAAGTGGGATACCGGAAGGCCCATGTCGACAGCAATTTCATTCCGGAGGGCGGCAACATTCAGGATTTCCTTGTCCGGGCAACTTTTCAACTGCGCCCGGAAATGGAGATTACGACATTTCTCCAGTACGAACGCTGGAACTTCCCTGTTCTGGCGCCGCTGGCGGGGCCGAACACGGTGTCCTCGGTGCAGTTCACCTACCATCCGAAGTGGAGCAAGGCGCTGAAATTCCGATGAGCTTAGAAACTGATGACCTCCGGAAGAATGCTCTTCGAAGTAACCACCTCAGAAATAGCGGCGTCAGAAGCAACCATCATGACCTCCGAAAAACCGATCTCCGAACCTTGTAAGCCACGAGCCGAAGTGTCCCCGCCGGCCAGGTGCGGCCGCGATGTTATTCCGGCCAGCCGGAGGCTGCGCTGGACGATCGTCTCGCTCATGGGCCTCTTCGTGTTGTCCGGTTTCGGATCAGCTCAAACTACGCTGAGTACGCCGCCCGCTGACGATCCGCAATGTGTGGAGAACGATTGCCCGAACGCGCCCATGAACCCCGAGAGCAACCCCAATCCGGCGCCCGGCAGAGTGGGAAATCAAGCGGGATCGGCACCGCGTCCGGGTGAGACCATGCCGGGCAATAACAATAACAGCCGCGCGGATGAGGACCAGAATGCAGAACCGGACCGCCATCGGAAGCCGGGTTTCCCGGGGAAGACGGATACGATTCCAGAACCGCCACCCAGCGAATTTCAGGAATTTGTCGCCAGTTCCGTCGGCCGCAGGCTGCCCATTTATGGATACAGCTTGTTCGATCGCGTCCCCACAACTTTCGCGCCCGTCGACCGGATTCCGGTTACCGACGATTACCAGATTGGACCGGGGGACGAGATCCTGATCCGGGCCTGGGGACAGATTGATCTGAACGGCAAACTGGTGGTCGATCGGGGAGGTGAGGTCTTCCTGCCCAAAGTAGGTGCGCTTTCCGTGGCTGGACTTAAATATCAGCAACTGCCGGAATATTTCCGGACCGCGATTGGGAGGGTGTTCCGTAACTTCGATTTGACGGTCAGCCTGGGACAGCTGCGATCGATTCAAGTGTTTGTCGTCGGACAGGCGCGGCGGCCCGGAAGTTACACCGTCAGTTCACTGTGCACCCTGGTCAACGCGCTGTTCGCCTCGGGCGGGCCGTCAACGAGCGGCTCCATGCGGCACATCCAATTGAAGCGGGACAACCGTCTGATTACGGACTTCGATTTCTATGACCTGCTTCTAAAAGGGGACAAGTCGAAGGACGCGCGGTTGTTGCCCGGAGATGTTATCTATATTCCGCCCGCCGGGCCGTCGATTGCCATCGCGGGCAGCGTGAATGGACCCGCGATTTACGAACTGCGGGAAGGGATCGCTCTCGGCAGCGCGATTGAGATGGCGGGAGGCCTCGCGACCACCGCGGATGGACAAAAAGCGGTGGTCGAACGCATCGAAAACCGCAACACCCGACGGGTCGAGGAATTCCCTCTGGATGGAAAAGGTCTGGAGCGGCCATTGCAAGATGGGGACCTGGTCCGCATTCTCTCGCTTTCTCCCCGTTTTCAAAACGCCGTGACCCTGCGGGGAAACGTCGCTCATCCCGGACGCACGGAATGGCATAGCGGCATGCGACTGAAGGACGTGATCCCGAACCAGGACGCGCTGGTCACCCGCGACTACTGGCGCGCCACCAACTGGGCTGCGAATGCCGGCGAAAGAAATGAGCAGCAGACCAGCCGCGCTTACTGGCGCGCCACCACCTTGGGGGCAAACGCGGAAGAAAGCGATGACCCCCAGTTCACCCGCAACTACGGGCGCGCACCTGGCCCGGTGGCGAACCCGGACGAAAAAGATGTCGACCGCGGCGACCCCCAGTCTGACCGGCAACCCGCCTCGGCCAAAGCGGCGACCGAGGCCACGACCGCGAAACTGCGGAACCAGATCGCGCGCAATGCTCCGGAGATCAACTGGGATTACGCGGTCATTCAGCGGCTGAACCCTGAGGACTTGACGACCCGGCTGGTCCCTTTCAATCTGGGGAAACTGGTGCTCGAGGGAGATGAGCAAAACAACCTGGCGCTCGAAGCGGGCGACGTCATCACCATCTTCTCGCAGAACGATCTCGCGGTTCCACTCGAAAAACAGAGCAAGTTCGTACGCCTGGAAGGAGAGTTTCGAACCGCCGGCGTCTACCAGGCCGAAGCGGGCGAAACCGTCCGCCATCTGGTAGAACGCGTCGGCGGATTTACCCCGGACGCCTACCTTTATGGGGCAGAATTTACGCGCGAATCGGTGCGCGTCAACCAGCAGAAGGGATTGGATCAATTGATCGAGAAACTCGAGGAAGACATAACCCGCAATGCGCTGGCGCCCGCCGGAGTCAATCCTGAGGAAGTTGCCGACCAACGCGCCAAACTGGAAGTGCAGCGCCAATTGGTGGAGAGACTCCGCGCCGTGAAGGCGACCGGGCGCGTGGTCCTCGATTTGAAACCGCACGCCACGGGCGCGAGCGATCTGCCGGAAATCGCACTCGAGGATGGCGATCGCTTCGTGGTCCCGTATCGGCCGTCGACGGTCGAGATACTGGGCGCGGTTTACAACAAAAATTCGTTCCTCTACCAGCGTGAACAGCGACTGGAGGACTACCTGAAGCGGGCTGGCGGACCCACGCGAGATGCGGACACGGGCCGCATGTTTGTGATCCGGGCCGACGGCTCCGTCCTCGGCAAGCAGTCGGTCAAGGGGCTGTGGAACGGAGGCTTCGCCTCGCTTCGCCTGATGCCGGGCGACGCCATCGTAGTACCGGAGCGCCTGAACCACGGCACCTTGCTCAAGGGGCTGAGAGATTGGAGTCAGGTCTTCGCGCAATTTGCTCTGGGCGCGGCCGCCGTGAGGGTCATTCAATGACGGTCATTCAATGAGGGTCATTCAATGAGGCTCACTCAATGAACCGGAGGATCACGACCGTACCCGAGAACATGGCTCCTGAGAACATGGCTCCTGAGACCATGGCAACTGAGACCATGGACGATAACACCCTTGACGTCGAATCCCCCGGCTTGCGGCCAGCGGCGAGTACCGTTAGCGGCGCACCCTCCGAGCGCAACCTGCTCGATTGGCTGATCATTCTATCCCGGCGCAAGCAGATCATCCTGCGGACCACTTTGGCCGCAGCCGTTCTGGCCGCGATCGCTTCGCTGCTCGTACCCAATCGCTACACCGCCACCTCCACCATCCTGCCCCCGCAGCAAAGCCAGTCGCTGGCCGCATCGATGATCGGACAACTGGGCGCTTTAGGTCCAATGGCGGCGATGGCCCAGAAAGATCTGGGGTTGAAAAATCCGAACGACCTCTATGTGGGAATGCTGCGCAGCCGCACGGTCGAAGACGCCTTGATCCGCCGCTTCGACTTGCAGCGTGTCTATCGCGACAAGAAAACGTCGGCCGCCCGCAAGGACCTCGAAAAGGCGAGCCGAATCGTGCCCGGCAAGGAAGGGTTCATCGCCATCTCGGTGGAGGACAAAGACCGCAGCCGTGCGTCCCAAATCGCCAACGGGTACGTGGAGGAACTGCGCAAGCTGACGCAGGAGCTCGCGGTAACCGAAGCCGGTCAGCGGCGCTTATTTTTCGAGCGGCAATTGGAGGTGGCCAAGAACCATCTCGCCGACGCCGAACAAGAGTTGAAACAGACTGAGCAGAAGACCGGACTGATCCAATTGGATGGTCAGGCCAAGGCAATTATCGAGTCAGTGGTCAAACTACGAGCACTGATCGCCGCGAAGGAAGTGGCGCTGCATGCCATGCGGTTGTTTTCGACGGAGCAGAATCCTGATGTGCTGCTCGGCGAAGAGCAACTCTCCGGCCTGCGCGAGCAACTGACGCTCCTCGAAAAGCACAGCGGCGGCACCGGCGATGGCCTGGGCAATGTCCAGGTCCCGACGGGCAACGTGCCGGAAGCCGGCCTGCAGTATATCCGCAAGCTGCGGGATGTGAAGTACGCCGAGACCATGTTCGAGCTGCTGGCAAAACAGTATGAAGCCGCCAGGCTCGATGAGGCAAAAACCGCCGCCGTCATCCAGGTCGTCGATCCCGCCATCCCACCCGACCGCAAGTCTTCGCCGCAGCGCAGCCTGATCGTGGCCGCCGCGACGCTATTCGGCTTTTTCAGTTCCTGTGTTTATGGGCTGCTTGCGGAGGCGTTGCATAGGATGCGGCTGGAACCCGAATCGAACGCTCGGTTAGTTGCGCTGCGGACGGCGATTTCGAATCGCGACTGGCTGTAGCATGTCCGTCTTCACCACTCCAGCTTCGGTTCCCGCGGGTGAAGTTCGCGATCCGGGCACGCCGGTTGTAGTGTTGCGCCCTGGTTGGCATATCCGGCTCAAGCATGTCGCGGGAATTGATCGGGCAATTATCTACACGGTACTCGCTCGTGGCTGCCAAGCGATCGGTAGCGCAGGAACCGTGCTGCTGATTATTCACTTTCTAACGCCTGCCGAGCAAGGCTATTACTACACGCTGTGGAGTCTGGTTTGGCTGCAGGCCGTCTTCGAACTCGGGTTCTCCTTTGTCATTCTGCAGCTGGCCACGCACGAAGGTTCCCACCTAACGATTGACGGGAACGATCAGGTCACTGGAGACCCGATCGCCCACGCACGTCTGGCCTCCGTGTTGCAGACCGCAGTGCCCTGGTATGCCGCGGCCGCTGGGCTCATGGCAACCATTCTCTTGCCGGCGGGCTCATATTTCTTTTCCCACCACCCGCACATAGGGGTTGAGCCGGCATGGCGGTGGCCATGGGCCCTGGCGGTGCTGGGCTCGGTGATTACCTTTCAGCTCGATCCGGTGTTCTCCTTTCTGGAGGGCTGCGGGAGGGTTGCCCAGGTGGCCGGACTGCGGCTAAGCCAAGCCATATTAAGCGCCCTGCTGGTCTGGGCGGCAGTGATCACTCATCACGGACTTTTTTCGCCGGCGCTCGTCATCGCCGGACAGGCCGTACTGGGGATGGTTTTCCTCTACCATCGCCGCCGGCTGCTGTGGCCTCTTATGCGCCGTCCGGTGGGCGCGCATCGAATCCTATGGCGCTCGGAAGTGTGGCCCTTTCAGTGGCGGATTGCGGTGAGCTGGCTCTGCAGCTACTTCATCTCCCAGATGTTCACGCCCGTGCTGTTCGCCTTCCGCGGGCCGGTCGTGGCCGGACAGATGGGACTCTCCCTGAGCATTGTCACGCAACTCGGCTGGGTTGTCCTAGCCTGGATGACGACCAAAGCCGCACCGTTCGGAAAGCTGGTTGCCCGCGGAGAGATCGGCCAGCTCGATCGCCTTTTCTTCCGCACGCTGTGGCAATCTCTGGCTCTGCTGATCCTCCTTGCGATCTCATTGTTTACTGGCCTGGTTGCCGCGCAACACTTTTTCCCGGCGCTGGCGCTGCGGATCCTTCGGCCACCAGTCTTTGCACTATTGCTCCTGACGGCGTTGGGCAGTCATATCGTCCAGAGTGAAGCACTCTATCTGCGGGCACACAAGTGCGAACCCTTCTTAATTCAATCCGTCGTACTCGCTATGGTATCGGTTGCCTCCACCATACTCTGTGCCCGTCTTTGGGGAGCTCCTGCGGTAGTGGTCGGGTACTTCGCTTGTATGGGAGTACTGGGCGTGACCTCGGCGACGTATATCTTTCAGAGGAAGCGAAGAGCATGGCGGGGACCTTCCGCTCCGGGCTTGACGCCATGACGATCGAAACCCCTCGCATGTCCAACTCGTCCCACGCCCGCGGAGTACCGCAGGGATCCTGGATGCAATCACCGAGCACGACTCTCCGGTTCAGCCCCGCAAATAGATATCCCAATTGAGCGTCAAGTTTAACCAAATGCCGAACCAGTACCTCAACGTCATGGCTCCCCAGTGAGTATCTACTACGCCATATTCCTTGTTCTGTTTTGCGCTGTGATCGCCGGATTCCATTCGAAACGGTCGATACTGAACCAAGGGTGGTACGTATTGGCAGCGCTTCTGATGATCGCCTGTGCCGGATTGCGAGCGGAGTCTGTGGGTGCAGATTATGGCCCCTATAGAGACATTTTCTTAGCGAGTCCGGATACGCTTGCCCTTGGGTTCTTCGGGCAATGGGCAAGCACGATGCCAGCCGTGGACGTCGGATACGTCTATTTGAATTCCTTGATTAAGATGGTCGACCTGCCTTTTGAAGCTCTGATATTTCTAGTCGCGCTGGCTGCGGTTGCCTCGTATGCCCTATTTTTCTGGAAGCACGCCAGGTTCAGTGCCATCGCTTTAATGCTGTACTACTCCCACGACTTCTTTCACCGCGAAATGATTGCGATACGAAGTGGCGTGGCCGCGATACTCATCTTATGGGGCTTTCATTTCTGGGCAAGCCACCGCAAGCCCATGGGAATCACGCTGATGGTATTCGCTGTCCTGACCCACTTAGAAGCGGCGGTTGTCATTTTTCCGATCCTTATGGACTGCTTGAAAATAAAACACACACCTAAATTCGTGCTCGCGACATTGATTGGCGCCATAATCGTAGGCAACACTCTAAACTCCTCATATTCATTATTCGCTCTAATCGACAGGCTCGCGACCTATCAGGGTTCCGATCAGGCCGCCACTCTTGGCATATTCTCTAACCCCGTAACTATCAAGCAGCTAACGATTCTTGGTGTGCTGTGCTGGCTGACGAATTCGAGGAAGGATAAGTTCTCCACGCCTATTTTCCAACTTTGCGCTACCTCCTATTGGATGGCAACGCTTTGGATGATTTCCTTCAACCAGTTCGGAATCTTAAGTGCCCGCGGATACTCTTTGCTCGGAGTCGGGGAAGGATTTATTGTCGCTCAGATAGTCGCCAGCGTCTACGAAGATAGGAACCTTCGGCGCTATCGCCGCCTTGTGTCCACTGTTGTTGTGTGCTACGCGCTGACTACTTTAATCATCGACCTGGAAGTCAAGAACCTGGTCGATGAATACAGAACCACGTTCACTTATATTTCTTTCTCCGTTTGGCGCAATGGGGAAAATGGTCCACCCGTAAGGACAATTCACCGCATGCCGGTCTTCACAACCTGACAACTGTGCTATGCGCCGGCTTTGCCAGCTACAGTTGTTACCGAATACAAAGGACTTCCCAGTGCTACGAGTCGTTCACTACTATCGATGTCTTTCCGGCAAGGGGCTCCACCCAACGCCGCTGCTCGCACGTGTCGGAGGCTAGAACCGTGAGAGTTGCATATATTCTTCCCGCTCTTCAGAACCGCGGCCCGGTTATTTTCACCCGTATCCTGATAGCTGGTTTACTGCATCAGCCGGAACTGGAAATGGAAGTATTCTATCTAAGGAAACGTGAGGGAATAATCGACTTTCCCGTCAAATGCACCCAATTAACGCTGCGCAATTTCTATAAATTGTTCCACTTCGATCTCGTCCATTCAACCGGGTTTCTTCCAGATTGTATTTTGGCGTTACTGCCAATTTCTGCAAATCGAAAACTCGTGAGCCTTCATGGTTTCATTGCCGTTGATATGACATATACCTATCCGAGATGGAAGGCAAAGATTATTACCAACTTGTGGTTATTAGCGTTACGATTTATCCCGCATCTGATATATTCAAGCACTTTTATGGCGACCCACTACCGTTCTCTTATTGGCGCCAGGAATGACATAATCATTAACTACGGTATCCCCCTTCCCGCTGCTGCGGCCATTGAGCAGCGTGATCAACTGGTTTTTGACCAATACAGAACTCGTTCCCTTAAGATCATAGGAGCGGTTTGTCTGGTGATCAAAAGGAAGGGCCTTGACCAGCTTGTCCGTGCCCTGGTTCAATTACCCGATTGTGCAGCGGTTATTGTCGGAGACGGAGCGGAATCAATCCTTCTCCTGGATTTGGCAAAAAGCCTCGGTGTTTCTGATCGATTTACAATTCTCGGATTTCGCGACAATTCTTCTCGTTACAATTGCCATTTTGATCTGTTTGCCATGGTTTCCCGCTCCGAAGGCTATTGCTTAGCCATGCTAGAAGCCATGGGTTGCGGATCGCCCTTGGTGTGCTCCCGGCTTCCGATATATTCGGATCTGATTCCGGAAGAGGATTTGGGCTTTTTCGAATTAGAAAATACCCAAAGCCTCGTGTCAGCCATCAAAAAGGTGACCGCCAATCCTGCAAACTATATAACCGCCTCAAGAAGGTTATATAAGAAATCTTTTATGCTCAGGGTAATGGCGAGTAAGCATGTTGCCTATTACTGTTCTTTGATGAGGTCTTTTTCGTGATCATTGGTTGATGGGAAGTGGTTTTACTGGCTATGGGGCCCCCACCTCCGAGCAAGTGTCCGCCATGGGCGGCGATAGAGTTATACAGCTACCTGGGCAAAGCTGCTGCTGCGAGAATGTTTCCGAGTGGAGCCGGCATGATGAAGAGGAGACGCCAATGAGTGACGAAGCGGGTGGGTTTCAGCAATACTTTCAGTACCTCAACCGTATTACCTTCCGGGGACGGCTTTATAAGAGGCTTATTTCGTCTCCGATATTGTTCCTGTGCGCTCGTGCTTTCGGGTCGCGTCTGGCCGAAGTGGGATCGGGTACCGGAGCCGGCGTGCTGGGTGCTTTCCCGTCCTGGGTGGTGGGTTTCGAGATCAACCCCTTTGCCGTGGACTATTCGAAGCGGGTTGGGCTGCGAGTTTCATTGATTGAGGAAGGTGGGTTATTTCCGGCGGCAGACGGATCGTTCGATGCTTGCGTCCTCGATAACGTGCTGGAACACATCGCAGATCCACAAAAGGTCCTCGATGAGTGCTGGCGGATCACGGGTCCGAGAGGTGGGCTCGTAATTGCCGTCCCCGGGTCTCGCGGCTTTGCGGGGGATCCCGATCATAAGGTCTTCTATGGAGAGGAAGAGTTGCGGGCACTAGATCGCCGGTGGACATTGGGAAAGCTGTTCTCGATCCCGGCCCTCTTTAGAAACCGGGGACTCTCGCGATCTGTGCGGCAATATTGCTTAGTTGGAGTCTATACAAAAGCGCCGGGCATGGAACATTAGCGCGCCGAACCTAAGCACCAGGAGAAACAGATGGACAATCGATTGGATCTTACCGTCATCATTCCGAGCTACAACACCCGGCAATTGCTGCGTAATTGTATTTCTTCCATTTACGAGCATACGCACGGCATTTCCTTTGAAGTGATCTGCATCGATGATAACTCCAAGGACGGCAGCGCGGACATGGTGGCTGAAGCGTTTCCGGAGGTCATCCTCGTCCGGAACCAGGCCAACCAGGGCTATGTCAGAAACACCAATCTCGGGATGCGCATGTCGCGGGCGCGCTATGCCTGCCACCTGAACAGCGATACCCTCCTGATCGGCAATGCGTTCCGATCGCTGGTCCAGTACATGGACGAGAATCCCCGGGTGGCTGCCTGCGGACCGAAGCTGCTGAACCCCGACCGCTCGGTGCAGCACTGCATCCGACATTTTTCCGGGCCCGCAACCCTGGTGCTGCAGGCCCTCAACTGGCACAAACTGTTTCCTCGGAGCCGGCTGACGGATCGTTACTATGCTACCGACTTCGACTACTCCGAAGCACAGCTGGTGGATAGCATCGGTACGACCGCCTATGTGGTCCGGCGCTCTACCTGGGAGAATGCGGGCATGCTCGATGAACGCTTCCGCCTGTTTGTCTCCGACCTTGCCTATAACTTCATGCTGAAACAGAAGGGTTACCTCGTGCATTACACGCCTTGTGCGGAGGTTGTCCACTTCGGAAGTCAAAGCGTCAATCAGACCCCGCACAGCTCTCTTCGCGAACTGCACGACGCCCTGATTGCATTCAACGAGGCCTACGACTACTTTGGCAAAGGCCGCGCCGGCAAACTCCTGGTTCGCCTGGCAGTGAAGACGCGCGATTACTTCAAGCACGCGGAATACTACCTGAGTTCCGATAAGCGCGTGATCAAGGGGCCGGGCGCGCCTCGGAAGGCGCGGCCTTCGGCCTCATAGGTTCCGGATTCTCAACCAACTTCTCGCGAAAGCATGGCCTTCCAGCATCTAGTGAGGCTTTTCCTCGCACGGTCAGCACATTATGGTCACCACAACGATCCTTCTTGCGCCGTACCGGCTACCAGCCTGGAAGCGAGGCATGGATCTGGTTCTGGGGGGAGTACTCCTGATCCTGTCGAGTCCTCTGCTGGTGCTTTGCTGGGCCGTGGTGCGCTTGACGTCTCCCGGGCCCGCCCTGCACTGGTCGCGTCGCGTGGGAAAAGACAACTGTCTATTTGTCATGCCCAAGTTCAGGACGATGCGGGTCGACGCGCCGCAGGTAGCGACCCATTTGTTGCAGCAGGCGGAGCGCTATCTGACCCCGATCGGAGCCCTGTTGCGCAAGACCAGCCTCGATGAATTGCCGCAACTGGCCAGCGTCTGGAGGGGCGATCTGAGCCTGGTGGGACCTCGACCCGCGCTTTTCAATCAGAACGATCTGGTCACACTTCGTACCCGGCGCGGCGTGCATCGACTGGTTCCCGGGATTACCGGTTGGGCGCAAGTCAATGGCCGCGATGACTTGGAGATTCCGCTCAAAGTTCGTTACGACGCCGAATACATGGAAGCGCAGTCGCTTCTACTGGACTTGAAGATCATCGCGCTCACCCTGTGGAGAGTGCTCCAGGCGGAAGGCGTGCACCACTAGGGCCTCCTTTCGTCTCCCATTCGGGCCGCCCAACGCCAGAAGCCGCCGCGCTGCTTACCCTGCCAACTCCAATAAAGCCTTCCGCTCAAGGATTACCCGCTTATGCCGATCAACAAAATAACAGTCCACCACTAAGGAAGTGCCCTAGTCGTGCTATGAGAAAAATCAGTAAGAAGTCCCCTGCGCTGTTGCGTTGCCGCTCGCTATTGGTGCTGGTATTGCAACTGGGCCTTATCCTTTGCTCTCTGCTCTGTGCCTGGCTCCTGCGCTTCGAGTTCCAGATGCCGGATCCGAGCCTGCTCTGGACCGTCGCTCCCATACTGATTATTGTTCGCCTCGCCGTCATGCCATTCTTCAGTCTTATGCATGGCTGGTGGCGCTATACCGGTATCGCTGATGCCGTGGACGTGTTGAAAGCCATCCTCACCGGTTCGTTCGCTTTTCTCGTGATCGTGCGCTGTGGCTTGGGACTGAAAGCGTTTCCGCTGTCGATTTATGCTCTGGAGGCGTTGATTACTTTTACGCTCTTGACCGGCGTACGCGTACTCTCCCGCCTGCTGGTGGAAACGGCGCGGCAGGACTCGGCCTCGAAACGTTTACTGCTGGTGGGCGCCGGACATGCCGCCCAAATGATCATTCGCGAAACCCAGGAAGTGGAGACCGGCTATCGGGTGATCGGTTGTGTCGATGACAATCCCCTGAAGAAAGGGCTGCGAGTTCTGGGCGTGCCCGTGCTTGGCCCCGTTGAAACCCTGGCGAAAGCAGCCGGCCGGCAAAGAATCGACGAAGTCCTGATTGCGATTCCATCGGCCACCCCGGCCCAGATGCGCCGTCTGGTGGACATCTGCAAGCTGGCGGGCGCGGTTTTCCGAACCGTTCCTCAAATGGCGGAATTGATCGCGGGTCGTGTCACCCTGCAACAGGCTCGAGAAGTTTCACTTACGGATCTCCTGGGACGTATTCCGGTCGACCTCGATCTGGAATCGGTGCGCGAGCATATTCGGGACCGAGTGGTCATGGTGACCGGCGCCGCGGGATCCATCGGCTCCGAGCTATGCCGGCAAATCAGGACCTACAAACCGAAATTGCTTTTGTGCCTCGACCAGAATGAGACCGGGATCTTTCACTTGCAGCATGAGCTCGGCGACGAGCAGAAGGCATTTTGTGTTGCCGACTTCTGCAACCGGGAACGCATGCGCAAGATATTCCTGACCTACGCGGTCGAAATCGTTTTCCATGCCGCCGCTTATAAACACGTGCCCGTCATGGAGGCCAATGTGGAAGAGGCGGTCGGCAACAACATTTTTGGCCTGCTGTCGTTGCTGAACGTGGCCCAGAGTGCGAATTGCGCGGCTTTCGTGATGATTTCGTCCGACAAGGCCGTGAATCCATCGAACGTCATGGGCTGCACCAAGCGGGTGGGAGAATTGATTCTGGCAGCCTGGCCCGGGCCGCGGCTGCGTTCGGTGTCCGTCCGCTTCGGCAATGTCCTCGGATCGAGTGGCAGCGTGATTCCGCTCTTCCAGGAGCAGATTCGCCAAAACCAGCCCATCACCATCACCCACCCCGAAATGACCCGCTACTTCATGACCGTTTCGGAGGCCGTCAGCCTGGTGCTGCAGGGCTTCGCGATCGGCCGGCACGGCGACATCCTGGTGCTTGACATGGGGGAGCCGGTTCGGGTCGCGGAACTGGCGAAAACTCTGGTTCGCCTCTCCGGCAAACCCCGTCAGGAATTCAAGTACATCGGCCTCCGTCCGGGCGAGAAGCTTTTCGAAGAGCTCTTCTATCCCGACGAACGGGTTTTTCCCAGCGCTTGTGAAAAAATAGCTTGTACCGAAAGTGTAAGGCTCGCCTGGCCGGAGTTGAAGCGTGGTCTTGACGAACTCTATGTCGCCATGTCGCTCGGCAAGCGAGCCTCGATTCTCGCCCAACTCAAACAGATCGTACCGCAATTCACCTACGCTGGCTCGGACCAGGCCGCGAGCGCGGTAAGTATGCCATTAACCCGGAACCTGTCCCAAGCGCAACCAGAAGCCCCAGTGCTTGAAAATAGGCCGGGATCGTCTCCCAGAACCTGGCAGGTGAACCCACGGCTGGGCCCGGCGTCTGGCGGTCCGGTGGACTAATTCCGAAGGCTGGTTCCAAACGATTGCGGGCTTCATGCCTGGTATCCGTCAGGATGGGTGCGATGCCACTGCCAAGCGCTTTCCACGATGGTTTTCAAATCAGGGAATTTCGGCTGCCAACCGAGTTCGCGCCGAATTTTTTCGGAGCTGGCGATTAACACCGCAGGATCCCCCGCACGGCGCGGCGATTCGCTCACTGGAACCGGATGCCCGGTGACTTTCCGCGACACTTCGAGCACCTCGCGCACGCTGAATCCCTGCCCGTTGCCCAGGTTGTAAATCAGCGGACTGGAAGTCCCGTGCGCCAGCGCTTCGAGAGCCAGCAGGTGGGCGCGCGCCAGATCGCTGACGTGTATGTAATCGCGGATGCAGGTACCGTCCGGCGTTGGGTAGTCGGTGCCGAAAACACTCATCTGTTCCGCGCGGCCAAGAGCGACTTCGAGAATCCGGGGGATGAGATGCGTCTCCGGTTGGTGGGCTTCGCCTTGGTCGGGACGGGACGCTCCGGCAGCATTGAAATATCGCAGGCTGGCGTAGCCGAGGCCGTGAATCTGATGGAACCATCGGAGCATGCGCTCGACCAGCAGCTTCGATTCGCCATAGGCATTGGTGGGATGGAGGGGATCGTCCTCGGCAATTGGAGTGCGCTCGGGATTGCCGTAGAGCGCCGCTGTCGACGAGAATACGAAACGCTTTACGCGGGCAGCGAGTATCGCATCGAGCAGGTTCAGCGCATTCGCGGTGTTGTTGCGGAAGAACTGTTCGGGGGCCTTCATCGACTCGCCCGCTTCGATCAGCGCCGCAAAATGCATAACGGCATCGAAGCCGCGAAGATCGAGCGCGCGCGACCGGAACAGCTGGTCGAGCGCCGCGCGATCCGCCAAGTCGCCGACTATCAGCTCAGCGTTCTTCGGCACTGCCCGGCGATGGCCGCGACTCAGGTTATCGAAAACGACGACCTGGTGTCCGGCCTGCAACAGCTCTTCCGCAACCACGCTGCCGATATAGCCCGCTCCTCCGGTAACCAGAACTTTCATTCGCTTCGCCCCATTTCAAGAAAACGTCCCGGAGGATATCCGGGACGTTTCTGTTTCTGCTGCGGATTCGTGCGCGACTGTCGGTACGAAACTCAGTGCGAAATGGCGGCGAACAGAGGCGAGTGCATCAAAGACTGGAACTTCTGGTCGTCGCTCTTGAAGTGGATTTGCAGGTTCGCGCTGTCGGAATCGACGGTGGTGGCGTCAATGGCAGTCTTTTCGATCGCGCTGGCATTGATCTTCTTGTAAAGCATTACGCCCTTGAACACCGTGGACAGCGTAGCTGCCGTCATCGCGTCGGCGGTGAGCACACTGAGATCGAAATTCACTCCGCTCTGGAAGTTCATGGTGTAGCGAGAAGCCAGAATGCGTTTCTTGACGCTTTCGTAGTCGGCAACCTTGGAGGCGGCATCGCCGATCGCCGAAAACATCATGGCCTGGGTTCCCTTCTGGTCGAGGATGCTCCAGACGGCCGCGCTATCAACCGCAGTCATCTGGTCCGTCATCACGGGATTGGAATCGAGCGCCGGGCGCTTGCCGTCGCGGGTATCGAGCGCGCTGTGCAATGAGTCCGAGTTGCCGAAGGCCAGCGTGTTGTCGTCGAGGAAGGTCATCACCATACCGTTATCCATGGGATAAATGCGGGCGGTGCCATATTTGACGCCCGTGATCTTCTTGAGCCTCAGCTTCTTGAGAACGGCTTTGGCGGAGAACGAGCCGGCCGCCACGCCGATGGTTTGAATGCCCTTCTTCTCGGTACGGAAAGAGGCGAAGTTGAGCTGGTCGAGATCGTGCTCGGAGTCAATGCCGATGCCCTTCAGCGCGGTCTCGAGTTCCTTCAGATTGTCGGGCAGGACTTGTTGTTTGAGCGCCTGCGCGGTGGGCGAGTCCTTGAGCGCGCGGTAATCGACGCCGATCAGTTGCTGAATTTCAGAAGGCACCATGGAACGCGCCGACGATGCCATCGGCATGGCATAACCAATCGTTGCGCACAGAAGCAAAACCGCGAAAAACAGATTCTTCATAGAACTCCTCAAAATGAACCTCTCAAAATGAACGCCTCAGAAATTGGTTCTCAAAGTGGCTCTGCAGCGTTTAGATGCGAGCCGCAAACCATACGTTGGTGAACTTGGGCAGACTTTAACTGTTCTCCGGCTATTTTAGTCCTAAACTTGGCGTGGAGGGCCTTAACTAAAGTGCGTCTCCCTGGCATATTCTTTCGAACGCTCGAAGCGCGTGAGCTTGCGCGGAAAACGCACGAATCGGAGTGGGCTCCTGAGATCTTCCGGAGAAACCATACATCATCCGTCACTTGGCATTAGGCTGAATCCGGTCTGACTTCCATCAATTGGCTCGGATAGCTTCTCGATCTCAGCGGATCAGTGCCGCATCCTCGCGTCAGCAACTACTCACTTCTAAGGTACTAACCAACTAGTATGGGTACCCCCCCTCCCCCCCGCCTCGTAGAATCATGGAGTTAGAGGGAAAAGTCCTGTCGGGTCTTTGATTCTAAAAGACTTAAATCAAAGTATTCCGGAATAAGGACTTAGCTCTCAAAGAGCGCTGAAAATGACTTTGGGGCAGCTTCGAGGGCCGTCTTGACTGACGGACGCACCTCGAAACCGCCCCAATCAGAATTCCATTGTCCCGCACGGCGGGTTGTAAGTCAATAATTTTCGTCGCAGGTTTGGCGTATTGAAAATGAATCCCCTTGGGGGAGACGCAGCGGCGCGCACGCCCACACATCCGCAAAAAACGCGAATGTGTGGGGCACCCGAGGAGATCCGCATGCGCTATCTCGATGGATCGCGGGGAGGGGTCGGTGGGGCGATGGCCTGATAACAGCGCTTACCCGCGCAACCAACCTTGGGCTTGATGCAAAGAAAAAGCCGCCCAAAACATTTGGGCGGCGTTGTGTTAGTTGCGATTTACGTTACTTCCGCAGAAGGCCGTGACCGCTCCTACGGCTGATAAATCTGCACGTTGTTGAGCGCACCTGCCCAGTAGCCCCCGAAGCAGTACAACTGCCCCTTATAGACTGCGGAACCGGGGAATTGCGTCGGCACCGGCATGGGTGCCAGCGTCTTCCAAGTGTTCTTTGACAAGTTGAACGATTCGGTCGTGGTCCCATTGCCGCCGGCGACAAACACCTTGTCGGTGATCCCCGTGCAGGTCCCGTTCCGGGGCATGGGATCGGGCGTGAGGGACGTCCACGAATTCGTCGTTGCGTCGTAGCCTTCATTATCTCCGGTGTCCCCCGAGGCCGTAAATCCGTCAGCGGCCACAATGGTGAAGCCGAGCAGTTTGTTTCCGACCAGCGCAACCGAAGGTTGCGACTTCCCAACGAGCAGAGGTGCTTCCTCGGTCCACGTGTCGGTCGCGGGGTTGTAGCTCTCCACGGTCGTGAGTCTGTCATACGGGTCTTCGAGGTCGCAGCCCCCAATCACGTAGACAATGTGGTCCTCCACCGCGACCCCGGTGCATCCCCTCCCAGTGGGCATCGGAGACTTCGAAGACCAACTGTCCTTCTTCGGGTTATATGCCCACACCGCATTCGACTCTCCACCGAAAACGTACAGGATGTTATTCACCACTGCTGCGCTTGCCCCGTTGGCCGTTGCAACGGGCATCGGGGCGCCCGCGCTCCAAGTATTTGTAGCTGGGTCGTAAATTTGCGTGTTGGCAAGGGGAGTCCCGTATGGGATTCCGCCGCCGACCACATAGATTTGGCCTTCGATCACTCCCACCGCCGTGCTAGCAAGGGCCACTGGCATCGGCGCCCCGGCTGTCCACGTGTTGTGCACGACAGCGGGAGTCTGTGCAACGGCTACAGATGCAGTGCCGACTACTAACAGCCATACCACCAGTAAAGATATCGTTTTCATCATTCCTCATTCCTCCTTCGCAAAGACGAGATTTCCAATTACTGCTTCCGATTGTCTTCTTGCCCCATTGGATAGAACGGCTAGCCCCGATGCTTAAGAGTTGCCGTTATTGCGCGGTCGCCTCAGGGGGTGCTGCGTCTCAACTGGCGGGAACTGCTCTTCGGGGAGGCGAAGCAAATCAAGTGGATACCAATTTGCGTGAAATGTCAGTGAGACTGGTCACATCTTGATGTGCGGTGATCGCCAAGAGGCGCTGCGCAACGCTGGAAGTGAGTGGTGAAGTATCGCGATTTCTCCAGCAACTTGGAAGCGGATTCGTGAGAGGAGATAAGTTCTAGCAACTTGTGGTGAAGCTCCAGCGCCCAAAACCGGCGCCTAAAGGCGCATTCAAGACGCAGCCCTTACGGTATGCCTAAAGGCATACCCTGATACAGATTGCACTTGCCACGGGATGCTAGTCTTTCAGGGCCACCGCGCGCTTCCGCGTCTCGGTCACGAACGCCTCGTCCTTTGGCGAATCTTTGGTTATCGCATCTAGATTGATCTCTACGTTTGCGAGCGCGCCTTCTAGAGCGGCTTTTGCCAGGGCGATTGCGGTTGTCAGATCGGACTTCATGTTGGGGTTGGTGATGGGCTTCAGATTGGTCGCGATCTCGGCCACTTCTACTACTTTTTCGGCTACGCCTAGAGGGACGCTGGTTGCCTGTTTGAGAGCGGTGCTGATCGCGGCATTGCCATCGGAAGCGTCGCCTCCGGAAGATTTGGCCGACTTGTAGGCTTTCATGACTACGTTGTAGGACTCGGCGTCGGCGTCGATGGCGGACTTGAGTTCTTCGCGCAGCTGGGTGAGCCGGGCGATGGCTTGGCTGAGCGGGCTTTCGTATTGCAGGTACGCTTTTTTGCCGCGCGACATGGACGCCACCATGCCTGCAAGTCCGGCGGCCATTGCTCCGGCGGCGGCGGCGGCGCTGCCTCCTCCGGGAGTTGCGGTGGGAGCGGCCAGTTGTTCGATGAAGGGCTCGACTCCGGCGCGCAGGCCGCCTACGGCCATCTTGCCGCTCATGACCGCGGTCAGGCGGTTTTCGAGGATTAGCGAGGAATCGAAATTTTCTACTTGCAGGAACCATTCCGCGGCCTGCTCTAAAGCTCGCTTTGGAATCAGGCCTACGATCTCACTTGAAACGGGGATGACGCCGTAGCGCGCGGCTTCGCGTTTCACGAATTCGAAGACGCGGTGGATAGGAGTCTGATCGAAGTCGGTGAGGTTCATCGAGACCTGGGCGAGGCCGCGCACCAGGAATCCGGCGCCCTTGACGAAGCGCAGGCCGCCATTCGAAAAACGCACGGCCTTGGCAATTTTCTTGGCGATGTCTACGTCGGGCGTATTCAGGAAGACGTTGTAGGCCACCAGAAATTTGCGCGCGCCTACGACCGTCGCGCCGGCCGTGGGATGCACGCGGGGCTCGCCGAAATCGGGCTTGCGCGCGGGATTGGTCGCGATATCGGCGCGGATGCCTTCGAACTGACCGCGGCGAATATTTTCCAGATTCTGGCGTTCGGGCGTGGCCGCGGCGGCTTCATAAAGATAGACGGGGATCTGGAAGCGTTTTGAGATCTCGGCGCCGACGTGGCGCGCCATGGCTACGCAGTCTTCGATAGTCACACCATCGATCGGAATGAAGGGCACGACATCGGCTGCGCCCATGCGCGGGTGCGCGCCTTGATGCTTGGTGAGGTCGATCAACTCGGCGGCCTTGCCTACGCCGCGAATGGCCGCTTCCTGGATGGCTTCACGCTCGCCTACCAGGGTGATGACCGAGCGGTTGTGGTCGGAATCCATCTCGCGGTCGAGGAGATAGACTCCGGGGATTTTCATGGCTTCGATAATGGCATCGACTTTGGCCGGGTCGCGGCCTGCGGAGAAATTAGGAACGCATTCTACTAGAGTGCTGGGCATGACCTGAAGGATAACGGGCGGCGGATGGGTCGGGCAACTGGGAGGATTCGGGGGATGCCAAATTCATTAACCACCAAGGCCACG
>Ga0187890_10001162_pt1 | contig 19108 bp, 13 predicted proteins | sample June2016WEW_21_1_FD_133005 | JGI IMG/M metagenome (GOLD analysis project Ga0187890, IMG submission 133005) | Peatland microbial communities from SPRUCE experiment site at the Marcell Experimental Forest, Minnesota, USA - June2016WEW_21_10 | ecosystem: Environmental > Terrestrial > Soil >... | reverse complement strand
GTGCATTGCCGTCTGCTACGCCGAGGTTCGCTGACCGGCCGATGGAAAACAACCGCACCGGCGCGGCGCAAGAGGCGCAGCCGGCGCGCAAGCCGGCGGGTTGCAGCGCAGGATCGGTCATGCGCATGACCCGGTCGGCAGCGCGGTCGGCCTCGGCTTCAAGCGGGTCGTTGACCGAGCCGACGGTCAGCTTGCATTGCAGCGCGGAGAATCGACGCAGAGCGGCCTGGTTACCGGAGTAAGTTTTATCGGCGATGTTCCGCTGTTCGGCTGCGGCAGGCGCACGGCCGGGATCGCGCCGCGCGCGGCCGGCCTGCGGAGACAGATAGGCGGAGCTCTGCATCCCAACCCTCCCAAGCTTCCGGCATGTGGACCGCAAACAGGCTAGTCCACGTTGCCGGTCTTCCCGTTCGCAGTTCGTACTTTGACACCGCGGCTGCCGCCAAAGCATTCAAGGCGGCTGGCCGGCTTTCGCGCGCGGCTTCGGAATGGTTCCGTGACCAAGTGATTTCGTACCTTGAGTTCAAGCTATCCCAGGTCCTCCGCCGCGGCGGACGGGACCTCGGGCACTCAGAGTTGGTACAACTTCATGCGGTCAGAGACCTAGAAGACCTCGGGAAATGCTGCAAACGGAAAAAGGAGCTGAGATCAGCCCCTTTTTACTTGGCTCCAACGGGCGTCGAACCCTCTAGCACCATAAGCGCTATCCTCTCCGGAGGTGAGAGCAGCAGAATCAAAGTACCCCATTTCCAATGGCCAAGTCAACAGGTTTCCGCGTTTCAGACGACATTATTGACGGCCAGGAAGCAACTGGTGTAGTTGGCTGACGTGGAAACATTCTCCGCCGCCAACCAGAGGTCGCCCTTGGGCAAATTGCCCACGTCTGGCTGCGTGCAGATGCCCAGGGCGAAGTCGAGCATACAGTTGCGCTCGATCAGCACCCGGCGGCCAAAGACGCCCACGACCCTGATCGCGTAGGTCTCCTGGCCGGCTTCGGCGATGCGGTAGAGTTCGAGTTGATTGTTGTCGATGATGGCGCTGTTGACGCAGCCGACGAAGATGCCGTGACGGTCGCCGGTCATCTCCGCGGTGATGCGGATATTGATGGTGTTGCCGCGAATCTGCACCTGATCGGCCTGCAGATGCGAGACAACAGGGCTGGCCTTGCAGTCGCTCAGGCCGACGTGAATCCCCTGCGCGGTACCGTCGATGGTGTTGTTGAGGATGCGGATGTCGTTGGCCAGATTGCCGCCGACGACGATGCCCTGCGAAGAGGTGGAGTAGAGGTTGGGCAGGACGGCATTCACCCAGTTGCGAAAGGCCGGCGCCAATGAGTCCGGAGCCTTGAAAACCGTTTCGGCAATCTTGAGGACCGCGCGATGCACGTCGCCTGCCGTGCTGGTCTGCGTCAATCCGGAAGTGCGCAGGGCGTCGGTCCAGGCATTGGTCAGGTTGTCGGTGCTTATGAACTGCAGCTTCAGCGTTCCGAAGGTGGCGTTGATGTGGGCGCGGCCGAGTTCGCCGAGATTGACGCGCGGAAGCGCTGGCGTGAGCGCGGCGACCCTGGTCTCCTCAGCTTTCACCGGCGTGGTGGCGGCTGGTTGAGTCTCCGCCGCCGGAGCGGGCTCCGCGGGCACGGGCGCCACCATGGGAGCATTGACCGGCACGGCCGTTCCCGCCGCATTCTTCTTCTGCTTCTTGAGCAGCCGCGCCTTGGCCTTCTTGGTGGCCGGCGGCGCGGTATCGACGATGGTCATGGAATGGACAAGCTGCTTGCGCAAGCGCGAGGCGAGCGCCGTGTTAGTGGCCAGGTCGCCGATCTTCACGTTGCGCGCTGTCTGCTGGGTTACAACCAGGTTGCCCTCGATCTGGGCGCGATCCGCGTTGATCAGCAGGATGCCGACCTGGAAGTGGCCTACGCTGAATTGGCTGTTGAGCACGCGGACGTTGTAGCGCGGCGCCACCTGGCTCGCCGCCGGGACGGTGTTGTACACGGCGAGGCAGGATGCGGCGCGCAGATCGGCGTCAGTGCAGGTCAGGAACACCCGCTCGATATCGACCTGCGCGCAGTCGCGGAGGGTGACCGCGCCCTGCAAGCCGGCGGTCGCTGGATTGTTGGAATACCCCGCCACGCCGGCCACCACCGAGAGATCGGCGATGTTGACGTTGGGGCAGTTGTCGAACTCGATCACCGCCTCCAGGCTGCCGCCGACAATCATCGTGCCCTGGCCGGCGCCGATCATCTTGACCGCCTGGCCGGAGAACGCGATCTTGCTATCAACCTGGAATTCGCCCGGCTGGAAGCAGATGCACAGCGCCGTGGCGCCGCTGGCAATGGCCGCGTTGAGCTGGCTCCGCCATTCTTCCGCGGCGCTCAGCACCAGGCAGCAACAGGCGCACTGCTCGTTGTCGGTAAGCGGCTGAAAGTGCTTGCGGCAATCGGCGACGATCGTCCAGCCCAACCTGTCCTGGGGTTCTACGATGGCCAGATCGCAGAGCCATTGACGCGGCCCGTCGGGAGGTTGCGGCGCTTCGTAATAGCGAAGAGGGTAGACCTTCTGCGGGGTGTTGGGACGCACGGCAAAACGCCAGAAGGGCCGAGCCTGGAGCGGCCACGTGGGCAGGGCGCTGATCCGCACGGTGACGGCCAGGCCCGAGGCATCGTCCAGATTCACGCTCTTTCCGGATGTGAAAGGCACTTCCGCCTGCCATAGGCGCACGAAGAGGGTGTACTTGTCGGTTGGCAGCGTGGTGCCCGGCGGCAGGGTCAACTCCTGGGTGACGGGATCGTAGACCGTTCCGCTTCCCAGCGTGACGACCAGGCCCAGCGGCGCGGCAACATAGTTGCTGTCGTCCGGATCGCCCAGCACCGCCTCGGTTTGCAATACCTCGATGGCCTGGCCCGGCTGCGGAGTATGGGCGGCATCGACGGGCGCCTGGTTGAGCCGCAGAACCTGCGGACTGACCACCGTGGCCCGATAGAGAAACGAGGCGTTGTTCCAGCCCCAGAGCAGGGTGCCGGAAGGCGCGGAGAAACTGGAGACTGTCACCCGCACCAGCTGATTGTCAGCGCCCAGATAACCGCCCTGCGCCGGCGGGCAGCAAGGGTTGTCGAGTTGCGTGGGAGGATAGAAGCCGACCTTGAGATCGGCGTCGAAACCGAGCGCCAGCGTCGCCGGATTCAGGGTGAGGCCCATCTTGGCGAGCGTGGCCGCAATATCCTTCCCGGCGGCGTCGCATAGCGACGCAGTGGTGGGGATGCGCACAAAATGCTGCATCAGCCGGGTGCGGGCGGAGGTGTCTGGACCGCCCAGGGCAACCTCGCGCAACGCCTGGTCCTCGGTGGCCGAGATGCTCTGCTCGCTCACCAGCAGCGCCACCATCGATTGACTGCGAAGATCCGCATCCGCCGCAATCTCAGGCTGATAGATTGCGGAAAGCATATCTAGCCAATCGGGCTGATCGTTGAGCGGCACGGCCTTGTCCAGAGTCAGCCGCCAGCCGCCGGCGTACATGGTTCCCGGCGCCACGACAAGGCCCAACTTGGCGTCGTATGAGACCTGGTAGCCGGTCTGTTCGGGCGTTCCCGCGGGGCCGACGACATCGATCGTCTCCAGCCGCAGCGCCTCGCCGGCGATGGCGGCCTCTTCGTTGATGTCCGCTTCCAGCGTGACCCGGCCCTGTTGTGCAACTACCGCGCGGTAGTCGCGCGATGGATCGAAACTGATGCGTGCGCGATCGCTTCCCACGATAAGACTCCTTCAAACCCTTGCTCAGGCGTTCTAGCTCAGGCGTTCTAGTTCACGTCGATCCAGACCGGCAACTGCCCGATCGGGGAATACTCTTCATACTTCAATGCCAGGCCGCGCCGTTTGAGCGCAATGCCTTCCAGGCAATAGACGCCCATCTCCGAGCCATTCTGCGCGCCCGCCAGAATAGTGCTGCCATCGGTTGCGCCAGGCAGCGAACAGCCGCAACCCGAGCCGCCCGCGCCGGGAGCCAGGATTGCCGAGTCCGCGTCCTCGCGCAGCTTGGCGTACTCCGGCTGGCCAAAGCTGCGCGACTCAAAGAGCGATGCGCCCGGCGCAACCTCCACCGAGCGGTAGGGTTGGTGCAGGTTGCTTCCTTTGGCATAAGCGGTGAACCGCACACAGCCGGCTTGCGCGTCCTCCACCAAGGCCAGATTGTCGAGAATGCACTCAGAAGCCTGGAGCCGGTGCGTATAGGCCGGACCCAGGACCGTGCATCGGCAGAGCGTGACCGTTCCCTCCGAGAAGCCGAGCGCCAGATCGGCCAAAGCCAGCGGCCAGGCTGCCTCGGCCTGCGCCGGGGTAAACTGCTGGATGGCCGCGGTCATCTCCGCAATCAGCGTGCTGGAAGGCGCCGTGCCTGCCGTGTAGCCGGCGAGGCTGGCCTGAAGCGTGGACGAACTTGCCACCGCGCTCTGGGCCAGCGCATTGGTCCCGTACTTGAGTGAAGCGGCCAGGCTGACGGGGTCAAAGACGGTTGCATTGCCGAGCGTCCCGGTGGTCGCGACTACGTGCGTCGGAATCGCCTGCACAATGCTGTCGCTGGCCTTCAGGCTTTCAATCGCGCCGCCGTTCCGGGTGCGAATCGGTCCGGTGATCGAGCGCTCGACAATCAGATTCGTAACCGCGCCCTCAATGTAGAGCGTGCTCGGCCGCAGCGGCATATTGTCGATGGCCGAGCCGTACATCGGCAGCGGCATGGGCAGCAATCCGTGCGGCGGTACCGGCGGCGCATAGGCGGTGCCGGGATCCAGCGTCATCATGCGCAGATAGACGGTATCGAATGCGCCTTGCAGCACAATGTCCGCGCCCTGCATCAGAATGCCTTCAAGAACCAGGACGGTGGGCGCGACCGCACTGACGGCGTTGCCGACGATCGTCCAGCTTTGCGGCGCGGCGCCGGCCCAGCGAAGGACGGGCCGCTCCCCGCTCTGAGCGCTGACGGCAACCGTTGCGCCATCGGGCACGGTCAGGGTCTGCGTGGGGCCGGCGTAGGTAAGCGAATCGGCAAATTCCAGGTTGGCGCTGGAGGCGACCGCCTGCAGCGCGTTGTTGAGCTTGGCGGCATCGCCGCCGGCGATGGAGACCGCCGCTTCAGGCAGCGCCAGCGCGCTGAGAATCGCGCTGTCGTAGCCGCCCGAGCCAATCTCGGAGAGCAAGCCGAAGTTGTAGCAGACGGCGAGATTGTCGCTGGGAGCATAGCCGGAATAGCTGAAGCAGCCCTGCTGTGGATAGATGGATAGCTGGGCCAGCGGCACGGCCGCGCCCGTTCCTCCAGCCAGCAGACCGACAGAAAACGCCTGGGGTTCGAAGGCCGTCGAATAGAGCTTTTTGGGAACCGTATTCCAAAGCGTTTCGCGGATGGCGACCGGCAGCTCCCACTCGCTGGGCGAAACCCAGTGCTCGCCCCATGCGCCGGCCTCGTCAACCCGCTGCGAAGGGGCAAAGAGCGGAATCTCGCGGCCGGTGGGATCGAAGGTGAAGCACGGCGGCGTGGCGCCATTGCTCACCGGAGTGGCCGCCGAGATGGGAAAGGCCTGCAGCCACCACAGAAAGACGCCCAGGTTGCGGATGTTGAAGTGGCCCAGCGTCTGGCCGCCCGCGCGCAGATCGGCGGTATAGGCGTACTCATCGAAGGCGGTGCCAGCATTGCCCGCGGCATAGGCGTTGCGCAGGTCCGCGAAGCCCCCCATGGGCGTCTTGCTGTAGGCGCCGATCAGCCCTTCGGCGATCTCCAGCTTCCTGCCGGTAAATCCGATCGGCCCATCGATCGCGCTTTCGATGCTGTAGCTGAGAGGCGGATCGAACGAGTGGCGCGTCCTGCCCATGCGGCGAAAGAACTCGACCACGCGCGCATCGCGCGAGGCGATGTCGGCGGCCAGCTCCTCCAGCAAGCCCACGGTGCCCGCGCGGCGGCGATAGTAGATGGTTTTGGCCACGTCGATGCGCTGCGCGGCCGCGTCAAGACAACTGACCAGCCGCGTCGCCACCAGGTCGCCGATGTAGGGAATGACCCAGTCGTCGCAGGTTTCGATGGACTGGTTTTCGCTCAGCCGGTCAATGCTGCGGCGGACCACCGCAGCCTGGGCTCCGATGCGGTTCACCAGCTCCTGAAGCGGCCCCGCCGCGCCGGGCGTGGGACCAACGTCCAAGGTGCGATAGACCGCCGGAATCAGTTGCCACAGGCGGTCGGCGTACCACTGCGCGTATCCGTCGCTAATCATTGCCGGCCACCTCCGTGCTGGGGAAGAAGCCGCTGGGATCAAGCGAAAAATAGGCTCCCTCGCCGGGATTGTGCAACGGTCCGGCGTCGATTGCGCCGTTGATGGCGAACTGGCTGGACTTGATAGCTACCACGCCGGTCACGGCGAGACACGCGGCCTCGATCATGCTGTCGAAGAGCTGCTGGCCGATGCCGATTTGAGGAGGAGAAAACAGTCCGGCGACGGGATCGCAGAGCGCGGTTTGAATTGCCGCTGTAATCGCCGTGGGGTCCATGCCCGCAGCCACGATGAAGGCCATGGTCAGGGTCACCGGCCGCTCGGTGGCGGGCAGCGCCAGCACCGGACGGTTGGGATCGCCGGCCGCGGAGAGCAGTGTTTGCACGGAGCTGGCGACATTCGGCTCTCCAGCGACGTAAACGATCACGCCCGCGCGCTGGTTGCTTGCATCCCACGACCAGACCGCCGTCGCCATCGAGACGCCCGGAGCCTGCGCCGCCAGAGCCTGATAATCGAAGATCGAAACCGCGCGGCCAAAGGTCAGCACCGAGCGCGGCGCATACTGCTTGAGCAGCGCGGCGGGGTCGGGATCGCTGCCCCCGGTGACAGCCACCGGATTGACCACCGATTGCAGGCCCGGATAGCTCTGCGCAATCACCGTCAGCTTGCCGGCGGGCGGCGAAGCAGCGCCTCCGCCGATCCGGTAGCTGGCCACGACGTTGTTGGTTCCGGTTGTCAGCCGCGCCCCGTTCACCCCGTCCCCGAAGTCCACCCAGGTGTTCTGGCTGGAGTCCTGGCGGGTGACAAAGACCTGCGCGTTGGCGGGCTGCCCATAGAAGCTGGCCACCTCGGTCCAGGGCAGGCCGTTCACGGCAATCGAGACGGTGCTGGCATAGCCGGAGCCGGCGGCCAAGTACGTCACGGGAGACTTCGACAGCATGAAGCTCTGCCCGGCCTGCGTGGCGTCGCCGCTGCCCAGTATCTCGCCGGCGACGGTCTTGCCGCAGGTGACGGGAAGCAGATTGAAGAAGACGCCGAGGGGCGGCTGAAGCGCCGGCGACAGAGGAATGGGCGTGGCGGCCGGCCAACTGACGCTCAGGCCGTCGCCATCGCCCGTGCCAGTGGCCGCGGCGCCGTTGCCGTTGCTGTCCTGCATCAGAATCGGAGTGGGGCCGTTGGAAGGGAACTGCGCCGGCTCAACGGCCAGCAGTTGGGCGCTGCCCGTCCAGGGCTGGGGCGGCTGATCCACCAGCGTTCCGGCCTCCACCCAGCCGTAGAGCATGCTGATCGCGGAGGCGCCCGCGTTTTGCAGCGTCTGGTCCAGACCGCCGCTCAGCGTCAACTGCGTATGCAAAACGGGAATCGGATGCGCATCGGAGGTGGGGATCGAGGTCGGCGAGCCCGCCGAGGTGGCGTCGCCAAAGACATCCTGCACATTCGTCACCTGCGCCAACTGCGCGTAAGGCAGCGCGGGCGCCGTAAAGACCACCCAATCGTTGGGCTGAATCTGGCGGGCAACCCCGGCCAGATGCACATTTCCGTTGCTATCCACGAAACCGGAATTGACCGTCCAGACCGGGGCGCTCTGGTTGGCCTTCAACAGGCGGGCGTTGGCCGCTTGCATCGGACCAGGAGCGCTGGCGGTGGTGAAAACCAGCAGAGTCTGCTTGCCTCCGCCGGCCACGGTCTGCACGGCGGGCGGCGCGGCGAGCGTAATCAGGCTGGGTTCGGCGGTGTCGTCGCGGGCGCCCAGTAGCAGCATCGTTCCGTTGCTCACCGAGGTCACGCTGCCGCTGAGCAGCAGCCCGTACTGTTGCACCGTCGGAGGATGGTAAACGATTTGCGGCGAGGCAAGGGCCTTAACGTAGGCTTTCATGGCGCTGCCTCGCGCCAATTCGAATTCTTCGCCGCCCAGAATGGACAAAAGGCTGCCGCCTAGGTTGGCGACCAGGTTGGGCTGCGGCAGCGCATTCACCTGGTCTGGAAGGCCGATGGCGGTCGCGGCCGAGAGTTCAAAGGTCTGCGGCGCGCCGCCGGGGCCCGGCTTGCTCTGGAACTGCAAGCCCCGCGGCAGGGTCACCGTCTGACCCGGCAAGACGCTGGGCGCAACCAGCGCCGCCAGCGTTCCCGCCGCGCCGATCGCGGGACGCGGCCAGTAGCCCAGCAGTTGAATCAGCTCCGCCGGCGTCTCCGGCAAAGCGGCGGTGCGCAGATAGTCCTCATTGGCAATCCGCTCGTTGTAGAAGGTGAGAATGTCGGCCAGGTAAGCCCACCACTCCACCATCATCACCGCAAGATCGGCGACCGATGGATCGGAGTCCGCGCCGGCCTGCCAGGCGTTGAGCGATTGCTCCAGCGGTGGCTGGCCTGGCGCGGCAGTCAGCGGCGTGAGCAGCGCCCGGCGAAAGTCGTTGAAGTCGCCGGCCCGGAAGGCGATCTGCGCGAGTCCGGGAAGATTCGTGATGGCCTGCGTGCCGGCCGCATCGCATGGGCAAACCGGTGTGGTGCTCATCGTCCGCCCTCCGCAAAGACGCGAATCGTGCCGCGTTCCGGATAGTTGGGGTCATTGGCGACGCGGAGAATCTGACCGGCGCCAAACTGAAGCACCTCCGGCAGCGGCTGAAAGAGATTGCTCGCGCCGCGCTGGCGATACTCCACATCGAGGACGCCGCTTACCCCCGCCACGCCCTGGATGGCCGCCTCCAGATTGCTGCGATAGAGCGGGGTTCCGAAGGTGAAGCTGTCGGCATAGAAGAAGCCCTCGCTTCCATCCGGCTGCCTGGCATCGGCCAGGCGCGCCAGCACTCCAGCCTCCACGTCGCTGGACAGCCAGCCGCTCTGGACGCAAACCGCGATCCGGAGATCGATCGAGATCAGCCAGGGCGGCGGCGCATAGGACTCATACCCGGCCAGACGGCGGCGGTTGAGCAGTTCGATCAAGCCCTCCTGCTCGCTGAGCGTTACACTGGCGCCACTGGTGTTGCCGGCGGCCGGATCGGCGACGGTAAATACCGTCAGCCAGCTTCCCGTCCAGCGGAAGGACGTGCCCGCCTTGAGCACCCAGGGCAGCGTCTCGGCCGCCGCCTCATAGTCCTCCGGTCGCACCGCCCGGTACTGCACCGCGCGAAAGGCCTGCGGGGCCATGCGCTGAATATGCTGGGGCGTTTCGGCATCCGCGCCGTTGCTCACAACAAAGGGATTGCTGACGCTGGTCAGATAGGCCGTGGCGCTGGGATCGACATTCTTGATCGCGCCCGCCGCGACGTTGCCGGCCGAACCCAATCCGATCCGGTACTGGACCGTGAAGACATCGCCATCGTTCGGCTGCGCGCCGAAGTTCCCGTCGCCGAAGCGCAGCGTATCGCCCTGATCGCCGTCGTACTCCCATTGCGCCGGTGCGCCCTGGTCGTCGGTGGCCACCACGCGCCACGCCGCCGGATCGACGGTGCAGGCCGTCTCGGTCGCCGTGGCGTCCAGCAGGCTGGTAGAGAACTGGAAGTCCGCCGGCTCGGGATACGTGCGCTGGACAATCAACTCCGGAACCGGCTCGGCCACGTCGGGATCGACCAGATCGGCCACCACCGGCGAGTCGCCGCCGATGGCTGTGGGCAGCCATGCCAGCCAGCCTTGAGCCGGATTCGAGCGCGAGAGCGGGTAGCGGATGATCCAGTTGGGTTGCGACTGGGTGCCGTTCGGACCCTGGCGCGCGATGGCGACAGGCATGGCCAAAGCCCCGGCGGGCGCGCTTCCCACGGCAAAGGACTCGGAAAAGCGCTGGCCCTGGGTGGCGGGAAGCAGATTGCCGGCCAGATGCGTCTGAGTCAGGTCATGGTCGCGGGTAAGAGCGTCGGCCGCGCCCCAGGCAATATAGGTCACGCGGGTATCCTTGCCGCCGGTCAGGTAAATCGGGTCCCGCATCTCAGTGGCCGCGGTAAGATGCACCACCTCGCGGATGCTCTCGCCGGGAAGATCGGTCTGGATCAGCAGCGCGACGCCTTCCGCGGCGATATGCTGTTGAAACTTGAACCCGTGGCCCCGTATCCACATCGAAGTTGCGCCGCAGGGAAGGCACTGCTGGCTGTCGTCGAACCAGTAAGGCTGGAGTTTTCCGTCGTTCCACTTGGGCGAGACGGCGTAATTCCTGGTGTCTGCCAGCCCGGCGCCGATCTCGAAGGGCACGAAAGCGCCGTCGGGCGTGGTGGCGCCGATCAGCGCGCCGGCGGGAACCGTATCGCCGGTGACGTTGCACTGAACGGTGGTGCTGGCCGAGAGCGCGGGCGCGGGTTCGTAGTCCACCAGCCGCGCCATGCTCACCAGCGAGCGCCGCTGGGTGGCGTTCAGCAGCGTCGCCTCCGTGGCCACACGGTCCTGCAGATAGCTCAGTTCGTCGGCCACGGAGCAGAGGACTTCCATGAACATCATGCCGAAGTCGGCCTCGGAGCGCTCCTGCCAGGAGGGATAGCGCTGCGCGGAAAAATCGGTGAGTGCGAGCTGGAAGCTCTGGAAGTCCTTGGCCAGGTAATCGATGGCCGGCAGCGGCGGCTCCTGGGGTTGGCAGCAGGTGCTATGCGGAGCGCAATCGAAATCCGAAGGACAGAGAACCTTGAAGGAGAAGTTCGCGCTGGTGTACATCGGGTCCAGCGTGGGCAGCGGCTTCGGCTGGCTGGTTGTGCCAGTGGCCAACGCAAGCGTGTAGGTGGAAAAATCTCCCGCCTCATTGACGTAGAGCGTCAGCAGCGGGCGGCCGGCGGCATCGACGGACCAATCGGTCGCGGGATCGACCGGCTGGACCTGGATGCCCTGAATGCGATCGCCGCCGGTAACGGTGGCAATGACAACCGCCGGCGAGGCAGGCTGCACGGTGACGGCATTCAAGAAATGAACGTACAGCGTGGTCGCATCCACGGTCTTCAACTCGACAAAATCGATGCCATTGACCGTCTGCGAGTCGATCACCTTCACCAGGCGATTGCGCGGTTCTGTGAGGGGCTGCGTCATCTCAAATCACCTGTACCTGGGTCTGGGCCACCGCTTGCGTCTCGATGAGCACATACGTCACTTGAATCAGAATGGCGCTGTCCGGCAGCGGCGGTCCGGAGGCGGCGCCTCCCGTCGAGCTGTCCGCCGTTTGCACGGTCACGTCCTGCACGGTGATCTGATTGCCCAGCCATTGGTTCAACGACTGGGTGACGATCAGCTTGGTGGTCGCTCCCAGCGAGGCATTCATGGGCGCAAAGAGCAGCCGCCGCAGTCCCGCGCCGAAGGTGGGCAGACAGACCCGCTCGCCGGGACTGGTAAGCAGCACCTGGCGGATCATCTGATCCACGTGGCTGGCGTAGTCGGTCTGCGCCGCCTGCCCCGACGCGGCATCGATCGCAAACGGAAACCGTATATCCCGGCGCGTCATTCCATCCTCCTCACAGCCCCGCCGCGGCGGGCTGCGTAGCCGCTATCAGCACCATCCCCTGCGGCGCCTGGGTGGCCGCCAGGCACAGCCCCACGCTGGCCTCGTTCAGCACAAAATCGCCCCCCGCCTGCACGCGCGTGGCGGCCTGCACCCACTGCACGGTCACGCACGGGCTGGGCACTCCGGAGATATTGAAGGCGCAACCGGCAATCGTGCACATGTCCGAAATGCACAGCACGGGCGCGCCCGCAATGACCTGTGTCTGTCCGGGCACGGCCATTACCGTGCCGCCATGCGGACACATCATCGTGCTTGCAGCAGTCAGCAATGCCGGCATCAGCTCACCTCGAATGCGCCGTTGTTTACGTTCACGCCGCTGGCCCCAATCGCCACGGAGCTGCCTCCGGAACTGCTCGTTACTCCGCTGGAATCCAGCACCACGGTATTCTGCTGCGCGTCGGTCAGCGTAATGCTGCCGGCGTTATCCATGGCGATTGAACCAGCGGCGGTAACGATGCTCTTTACCGTGGCGCTGGCCTGCGAGGGAACTTCGCCGGAGTGCCAGTACATCCCCACCCAGATGGGATAAGAAACATCTCCGCCCTCGAACTCGATCCAAACTCCGCTGCCTACCTCCGGCAGCATCAACACCCCCACCTGCGGCCCGGCATAGGGAACGCAGGGCATGCACCAGCCGGTGCCGGTGGCGGGCAGCACCGACGGCACTGAGGCCTTGATACGCATGGTCGTTTCATCCACATCGGTCACCACGCCGCGATACTTGCCGTAGAAGCGGCTGCGCACCAAATCCATCAAGTCCTGCAACAGCGGATCGCTCATGAGCCCGGCCCTCCCGGCAGCAGTCCCGCGCTGGGCGCAGCGCCCACCGCGTTGCGCACCAGCACAAACTCCATGGTGTGCTTCTCCGCCGTAATCTTGTGGCGCACGCTCCACACAAAGTAATTGCCGGAGTGGAGCGAACCGGCGGCGGCCAGTTGCACCACGGTTCCGGCGCGCAAGATCGCTTTCAGCCGGTTCACATCCGCCGTTCCCCGGCAGCGCACAAACCAGCCCGCCTCGATCAGCACCGATTGCGCCCGCTCCGTCAGCTCCTGCCCATCGTCTACGGTCGTTGTCAGCACCGACGTGACTGCCGTTCCGGCAAAATCCGCCAGGCCGCGCGCCTCCATCGGGCTCAGGCCGGAGTCGCTGGTCGTGCCCCCGGCGCCGTCCGGATCGCTGTCCGTAAACAACTCCTGGTAGGCCACCGTCGCCGAAGGCCGCATCACATCCCAAGTAATATCCACCGCATCCACCGTGGCCGCCGTCGCGTCGTTCAGCGTCAGGGTCACCAGCGGATCGCCGTCCAGCGATGGCTTGGCAAAGGAGCCGGTCCGCTGCCCCGGCGTGTCTGTGCAATAGACCCGGAAGAGCTTGCCGTTGCGGCGCGCCAGCCGGCGCAGAAACTGCGCATCGGTGGCCCGCTGCATCAGGCTGTGGCCATCGGAGGTGTGGGCCGGCGAGTCATCGGTCAGATTCGCGTCGTCCGGCGTGAATCCATAGTTGGCGAAGATGGTATTGGCCACTTCGCCGTCGGTCACATCCACCCACTCCTTCACCTGCTCGGTGGTGTTCATCAGCCAGCTCGCATCCTGGCCCCAGACCTTGAGCGTGCTGGCCGCCGTGCCGGTGTCGAGATGCGCCGTCTGCGAAAGCACATAGCCGTCGAACAGGCATTGCGTGCTGCCATCGCCGGGGTCGACGGTAATGCAGAGATTGGCGAGCGGCGCCAGGCGCGTATCGTTGGGCAGGTCGTAGTCGCCCGACGTGGTGCGGTTGATCGGCAAGGTGAGCGAAAAGGCGCACGGCATATCCGCGTTCTCCTCCACTTCCAGCTCGACCATGGCCGCGGCCAGATCGCTCGCCGCCTGCCCGCCAATCAGAATTGTGAAGCTGCTCGACATTACTGCCCCCCCAGCGGAATGCCGATTAGCGGCCGGGCCTCAAGAGCGGCGGCAACGGGCGTGCCGTTGGCGTCGCACAACTTCCAGAACAGCGTCGGATCCTGCAAGTAGCGCGCCGCCAGCAGGTCCAGCCGGTCGCCCAGCGCGCGGGTGTGATAGCCGGCCAGAGGCAACTGCGCCGGTGACTGCCACAAGCGCGTCGCGGTTACCATGGAGCCATCCGGCATGGTGACGGTATACGGCGTCAGATTCGCGTAACGGCTATTGGCGGCAAACATCGGTTCTCCTCCGCATTCCCATTCCTTTCAACTACACCGGCAGCATTCCGATGATCGACTCCGCGCTGTTGGCCAGGTTGGCGATGGCCAGCGCCTCGCGCACGCCCGCCGTATAGCTTGCCGCCGCATTGGCCAGCGTGCCCAGCGGCCCATCCACGTATTGCAGCTCCGGCGGAGTAAGCACCTTCAGCGAAATCTCCGCCTCGGCGTGGGTGGGAATCAGCAGCGTTCCGTCGTAGATTTTCTCCGTGATGGTCAGCGCTGTCACCCGCACCGGAGCAATCCTGCCCGGCCCCCAGATAAACAGCACGGTGGGCAACTGCGAGGCCGGCACCGAGGTCGCCGGCGGCGCACTGCCGCTCAGGCCCAGCGCCGACGAGACCGACCCAATCAGTCCGCCGACCGGCGGCGCGGTGGGAAACAGCAGCATCTCCAGCGCCGCAATGCGCGGGTAGACGCCGCTGACCGTCGCCAGCCCCGCCGTCACCGGGCTGCCGTCCGCAATCGTATCGTCCGCGTCCATGGCCAGATTGAAGGAGAACGACTCCTCCGGCGGCCCGGTAATCGCCAGCGGATTGCTGGGGCTCTCGCCCGGCGCGCTCACCCCGCCTGTCTTGGCCGGCGTCCAGGTGTGGGTCATCGTCTCCGGGTTGTACTGGAAGAGAATCACGTTGGGCACAGGTATCGGGAAGCTCTCGGTGAACTCGATCAGCGCGCCGCGAAGATATTGACCAGCCATAACTCCCTATCCAATCTGCCGCAGCAACGAAGCGGCGATAGCCTCCGCCAGCCGGGGCAGATTCCTGCTCGCCGCCTGCTCGTTCAAATCGACGGTGAGCGTTCCGAAGCTGCCTTCATGAGGCGAGGCGGCAGCCAGCTTCTCGCCCACGCGCTGCGAAAGCTCCTTGGCCTGCGCGGCGGTCAGCCCCGGAATATCCAGAACCAGCCGGTCGATCAGAATGTCATCCATTGGCTAACCTCCCCGTCCCAACGGCGAACTCTCATGACACAGCCTCCCTGCTCAACGACCCGCGCATCATCTGTCCCTGCTTGGCCAGCTCGCGCAGCGCCGAGAGTTCGATCTGCTCCATGCCGATGAGCGTGCCGGCGGCGCGGGCCAGAAAGGCCGCTCCCAGGGCAATTGCCTTGATCTGCGCTCCCGTCAACTCCATCTCCCCGGCCAGCAGGTCGAAGTCGATCTCGCCTGTGATCCGCTCGCCGGCGGCGGTAAACGCGGGCAGCGACTTCTGCCACAGAATGCGCCGCTCCCGCTTGTCGGGATTGAGAAAATCCACCACAAAGCGCAGCCGCCGCAGAAAGGCCGTATCCAGATCGTTCTTGCGGTTGGTGGCCAGAATCGCGATGCCGTCGAACTGCTCGATGCGTTGCAGCAGATAGTCGATCTCGATGTTCGCAAAGCGGTCGTGCGCGTCCTTGACCTGCATCCGGTTGCCGAACAGCGCATCCGCCTCGTCGAAGAAGAGCAGCGCGCCGGAGCGCTCGCAAGCGTCGAAGACATCGCGCAGGCGCTTCTCGGTTTCGCCGACATACTTGTTCACCACCCCGGCCAGATCGACGCGATACAGCTCCAGCCCTAGCGAGCGCGCCAGCACCTGCGCCGCCATCGTCTTGCCGGTGCCGCTGGGCCCGCCGAAGAGCGCCGAGATACCCTTGCCAAGATGCGTCAGCCGCGCAAAGCCCCACTCCTCATAGACCTCCCAGCGCAGCAGCACCTGGGCTTCGAAGTCCTTCAGCGTCCGGTGCAGCGCGGGCGAAACCACCAGATCGTCCCAGGTGTAGGGGCAGGCCAGCGGCTGCATCAGATCGCCGTGAGCCTGCACCGCGCGCCGCAGCGCCACATGGACCGCGTCCTCGGAGGCCGACTGCGCCACCAGCCTGATCTCGTTCGGCGTCAGCCGCTGAGTGCGCACAATCGCCGCAGCCGCATCGTCGCTGTAATGCGCCCAGGCTTCCAACCGCTGCGCCGTGAGCAGCGGCGGCAAGGCGTAGCGATGCGCCGCATGTGGAGGAGCCGTCTGCGCGCCGCACAAACCGCGCACGCCCAGGGCTTTCAACTCCGCCCATTCCTGCGCGGTCATCTGTTCGGCGTCGCGCCAGTAGAGAATCGCGCCCGTGGCATGGGCCAGCCGCGCCGCCTGAACCAGAAGATCGATTCTCGATTCAACCGGCAGCAGCGATGTCGCCGCCGCCAGCAGCGGACTGCCCACCGCCGCGGCGTATTGCGCGGCCAGCGTCTCCCGGCCCGACCCCTCCGGGCCGGTGAGCGCGGCTTCAACGTCTTGATCCGCGCCCGTGCCGCCGAGTTCGGCAATCATCCGGGCCAGCAACTCCGGATAGAGGCATGGCCGTCGCCGCGTCTCCTCCGCCGCAATCGAGCGTGCATAGCGGTCCAGAGCCGGATCGACCCAGTGCTCCGCCTTCACCGACAACACCACCGCCGGATCGATCTGCCAGGCCGTTGTTGCCCGCCATGCCGGCTCTCCATGCGCGGGCCGCGCCAGCCGCCACAGCAGCAGGCCGGTCATCGGCGCGGGCAGGCCATCCTCCCAGCCAAAGAGCGCGGCTGCCGCGGCTGGGGTTGGCTGAGTCGCGCGCGTGTCGTCGGCCAGATAGGCCAGCACCCGGCCCAGCCTGGGGTCCAGTTCGACGGCCACGCACAGCGCGAGCAACTCCCGTTCCTTCGCGCTCAACTTGAAGAGCTCGCCGATCCGGTTCCAGAAGCTGTTGGCCGCAAGCGTCTTCGCTGCAGCCGAGGCTGCTCCTGCCAGCTCCGCCGCCTGCTCCTCGCGAACGAAGCTCTTGTACCGCTGCGCCTCGACGCCGGAATCGCCCAGGATGCGCCGCACCTCGCCGGGTGGAATCGCCAAACCCTGATCGGGACTGGTTTCGCCCTCGCTCCACAGGCGCTCTGCCCAGGCCACGCGCAGCCGGGCGCCGGCGCGTACTCGCGCCAGTATCGCCTCCGCCGTTCGCATTGTGGCCCGCTTGCTCATCTTGTCCTCAAGGAATCAGTACCCACCAGCCGGGAGGGGCTTCGATGGAGTTCGCCAACACGCGCACCGGCACATAACTTCCAGAGGTGAAGCCGGTGGCGGGCAGCTCGAAGGTGACCGTCCAGAGGCCCGCATTCTCGGCCATGGCAGCCACTCCCGGAGCAGCCGCGGCGCCAATGGCCAGCGCCGTTTGATCGAGCAGAATCGATGTTTGACCGGAGATCAGCCCACCGGCGGTGAACGTGTATACTCCCCCGCTGGGTTGCAGAACCGGCGCCGATGGGCCGATCCCATTCATCTGCGGAGCGATCGAGAGCGGCAGCGCGTTGCTGCGGAAGGCCGGGGACGCGCCGGGCGCGTTGCCCACGGCGAGCATATATTTGCCCGGCGGCGGCGTTGCGCTTAGCGCCGTGCCCGAGGCGGGCAGCGCGCCATAACTCGCCGGCAGCCGCAGCAGCATCTCATCCGCATTGCTTGCAGTTCCCGATGCCGAAATTACCAGATACGGAGTTCCCGCAATGCGCCATGCACTGGGAATCGGCCACTCCGATCCGCCGCCCGCCGGGCTTAGATACACCGCCGCGCCATCGGCTTTGTCCAAACCGCTGCCGCGCACGCGCACACTCTCGCCAGCCACCGCCGCGGGCTGGCCGAGCAGGGCGACGATCTGCGAGGGATCGGTCGCATTGGGCGGGACGCGGTAAGCGACCTGGATTGCGATTTCAAACAGGCGCGGCTCCGCTTCAGGAACCGGCAGCGGCGCGTTGAGGTCGGCTCCCACACTCAGCGAAACCTCCACCGGCGTGCGCTCATCCGGCTGCGGCGGCGTCTCCGGGGTGAGGAAGACAACCGCCACGCGGAACATCGCGGAGAGCCGGATGGGCACGGTGATCGCCTGCCACAAGCGGCTCATCTCCTCGATCGAGTCCGCCTCGACCGTCACCGTAAACTCCGCCGCCGAACCGATATAAATGGGATTCGCGTGCAGGTATTCGAGCGCCACGCTCATCAGATACTGCTCCATTTCCCAGTTCTTTTCCGAATGACTGGTGAGCAGATAAGAGAGATTCAAGCTCAGGGGCTGCGAGGTGTTCAACTGCCCCAGCTTTCCCTGCACCGGCGTGTTTCTCCAGTACGGATCGCGCCCCACGTGCAACAGGTAGAGGCTGAGCGAGTTCGTGCCGTCGTGGCGCGAGACGGCGGGCATCAATCCCGAAACCTCAAACGGAAAGGCACTCTGCACATAACGAGGCGAGGCCTTGATCGCATCGCTCAAATTGGTAATGAGCAGATGCGTGACATGCCCAAGATCGTGAAAGCTCCATGCCATGTCGTTATCCCTGCACCAGTCCGTAACTCCAGCTCAATCCGCGCGCCAGCGGCTCGGCGGCTCCGGAATGCGCCCGCGCTTGCGCCGTCCGGCTTTCGCGCGTCTGCGCGGGCGGTGCGGCAGTTGGCCGCACCACTGGCGGCTGCGGAAGCACCGCGCGAATCTCCACAGTGCCGATGTGGACCCGCGAACCCACGCTTGCCCGGCCCTCTTCCGCCGCCGCAACGGGAAGCAGTGCCGGTTGCGCGCGCCATGCGGGCGCTGCTTCCGGCGCGGCTTTTCGCTCCGCGCCATTCTCGCCGGCCACCTCAAGCGGCGCGGGCGCGGCCCTCTTCACCTCCGCGCGGAAGCCTCCCGCCGCAACGGGTTTGGCGGCCGCGGAAAAACTTGTGGCTTCGGGTGAAATTGGCGTAGAACGCGCCCCCGGGGTCCGCCGCGGCAGACTCGGCGTCGATTCTGCTGGCTTTATGCGGGGATTGAAACCCCCGCCTCCCTCCGAATCGCGTTCTTCCGCAGCCTGTTTGGGGGTTAGTGGGCTGACGCTTGAAGTTGCGCGGGACGCCGGCGCTTCATCCCGCCGCGCTTCCGGGTGGCGTCTCGCGCTCGCACGCGCAACCACCGTCGCCTCGCCGCGGGGCAACGGAGCCGGCGCCCGGTCCGCATAGCTGGCAGATGCTTCCAGCGGCTGAAGCTCCATGCTCGCAACAGGCATCTCCCGGCGAGCGCGCGAAGCCTCATGCGATAGAGGCGTCCAGGGGCTCGCCGCAACCTCGAACCGGTCTTCAATCACCGGCGCAAGCGAGCGTTCCGGGCCCGCGGATAGCAATGAGCCAGGCCGCGCCGTCAATACCGGTCCGCCCGGCGG
>Ga0187890_10001159_pt1 | contig 19125 bp, 16 predicted proteins | sample June2016WEW_21_1_FD_133005 | JGI IMG/M metagenome (GOLD analysis project Ga0187890, IMG submission 133005) | Peatland microbial communities from SPRUCE experiment site at the Marcell Experimental Forest, Minnesota, USA - June2016WEW_21_10 | ecosystem: Environmental > Terrestrial > Soil >... | reverse complement strand
GTAGCGGTTGCTCGGATTTTTGGAAGCAACGGTGCTTCCCGTGTCGCCATCCTGCTGTAGTTCGGAATCGCTGTACAGATACCACAGCGAAAGCGTGCTCTGCAGACGCGGCACGATCAGCGTACGCACGCCGATCTCGCCCCCCTTCGTTTGGACCAGACCGGGAATTCTCTGGCTCGGTGTGTTGGGATTGGGATTGTCAGCCGAGATCGGTTCCACGGTTTGTGTCGCGCCGCGTCCGTCGTTGCTATGAAAATCAAAACCACCCTGCACATAATATTCCGTTTTTGCCCATGGACCGAAAATCAAGCTCAGCTTGGGGTTGGGCAGAATACTGAAAGACGTGCCGGAGTTGACCGGATTATTAAGGCAGGTGACATCAAAACAGTCTAGGTCGCCGCGCATGGCCGCGACCGAACGGAATTTGTCGGTCCACTGGATCTTGTTTTCCACCCAGAAGCCAGCTTGCGTGTCTGTAAAATTATCCGCTTCCGTGGTGGCGGGCAAAGTGGTGCCGGTGGAGATATCCACTTTGTCCATGCGGACGCGGTCGTCCGTTTGGTACAGGCCGTTATTGATCCAGTCGTTGCGGACTTGCAAGCCGAAGGTGTTTTCCACTTCGCGGCCCCACCATTCGTTGAAAAAAGTGCGGCGCGCGTCCAGGCCGGCCACGTAGCGTCTGTCCTGCTGCTCGAACTGATCGCCGAGAGTCGGGTCCGTGAGGTAGTACGTAAAGTCGGAAAACAAATCGAGGTCATAATAAAATCCGTACGCCGTGATTTTCGTGTCCGAGCTGCCATCCGCACCGTGCCATTCGCCTTGCAGGCTGTACCGCTGCGAATTCCCGCCGTCGGTCGGGTTGATGGCCCCGAAGAAGCCAACCTCAGGCACGGCGCTTTCGGGAATCTGATCGCTCGAATTCCATTTGCCGTGGTAGCCCCGCGCCGTCACGCTGCAACCGTTCGCGTCATCACCCCGGCTGTAGATGAGGAGGCCGTTGAATTTGGAATAGTCATCCGGATGCGCCCACGGACCGTCGTCGTGATACACTTCGCCGCCGTAAAGCAGATTGCCCTCGCCCAGTTTTTGCGAGAAGCCCGCGACACCGCGCTCATAACCATACATGCCGCCTTCGACAGTGACGAAGTCTTCGGGCAGCACCTTGTAAAACACCAGATGTGCCGATCCGGCGGAACCGTAATTGCCGACATCCGCATAATACGGCCCCTTCTCGTAATCCACCCGCCGTACAAGCTCCGGGATGACGGTGTTCATGTCGGAATAGCCCTCGCCGTGCGCGTGCGATGGCAGGTTGAGTGGCATGTCGTCGAGGAACACCGCGAAGTCGGTGCCGTGATCCAGATTAAACCCGCGCAGAAAATACTGGTTCGCCTTCCCGCCGCCGGCATGCTGCGTAATGATGACGCCGGGAACGGTTTCGAGGATTTCGCCGCTGCGCAGAATCGGGCGGTCTTCCAGTTGCGCCTGGCCAGTCGTGCCTTGCGACGCGGATTCGGCCACTCCCACGAGGTTGCTCTCGCGCCCGATCACGACCACCTCGGGCAGGCGAATCACCTGCGAGGTTGACGCGGCAGTGGCCGTCGCATCGTTTGTCTGGGCGGATGCCGTCCGCTGAACCAACAGACCTGCGGAGACACCGACTGCCAGCGCGACGACGCTGAGTCGTCTCCGTTGCGTTCTTGGAATGTTCTTAGCCGTTTCGGCCAACGCCCGTGCGTCGGTCATGCCGGCAGGTCCTTTCCCGTAGTGGTAATCGTGAGTTTGCCATGTTTCACGCCTTTGGCGGCGATCAGCTCATCAGCCAACTTTTTGATGTCGGCGGCCTTGCCACGGACAGCCAGGACTTCCAAACAATTGTCATGATCCAGATGGCAATGTAGCGCGGAAATGATTACGTCCCGATGTTCGTGCTGCAGGTCCGTGAGTAATTCCTGCAAGTGATGCTTGTGATGATCGTAGACGAGGGTAATGCTGCCGGCAATCTCGCCACGGCCGAGTTGCTGGCGGTGTTCGATGAGGTGGGCGCGGACCATGTCGGCGATCGCCAGCGACCGGTTGTTGTACCCCTTCTCGCGGCACATGCGGTCGAGCTCGCGCAGCAATTGTTTGTCGAGTGAGATGCTGAATCGAGAGACAGTTTCCATAGTGTTACGATTTTTACAATCGTAACACTGTCTGTGATGTCGTCAATGCTTTTTTTGGTGCATTTCTGGAATTGCATTTTGAGACTGCCACCGTTGGTTGGGTTGCCAGAGTTTATCCCTGTGGCCGTTGGATCGGGCGCGGGGCGGGTCTCGGATTCCCATCGATCTCGTCCTCGAAGTCACCAGCGGCCTTCGGGACGGGTTCCACGATCCCACAGCGCGACGTTCCTGTTCCGCCGAATCCTGTGGGGCGGTTTCTCTCAACCCCCGCTGCGTCCAGTTGCTCCGTCACCGATGGAAAACCCTTGCCGGTTCGATACGATGCGGCGACGAAGCTTTTCCGTGTGACCGTCCCCATGCCTCCCGCGGGCGGCCAGCAGTGCGTGACATTCCTCCGCACGGGCCAATAGTCGGTGCCAGGTCTCGGAAGCGCGGGCGGCACTTGCGCAAAGTCTGAAGTTGGTGGATATGTACCATGGGGTGGGAGGGGATGATGGTATGGAGACAAAGACGGGCCTTCGCCGCGACGAAGTGGCTTCGGCCACGCAGACGGGTTGGCGACAGCTGCACGCCGTGGCGTGGTGGCGTGGGAAAGCTTGCAAGCCGTGGCGTGTTGACGGTATCACCGGTGCGGTCGCGGTGTGTGCGATCGGGCGGGCACTGGATTTTGCCACAACCTGGGTGGCGATCGGACGCGGGCGCGCGATGGAAGCCGAACCATTGGCCAGACACGTATTTGATGTGTTTGGATTTCATGCGGGCTTGATCACGTATGAAGCCATGATCACGACACCCGCGATATTCCTCGGTTGCCGGCTGGCCACGCACACGTTCGGCAGGCGTTCCGCAGATCATACGGCGTCGCTTGGGGAAAGGATGTTTTTTGTCTCCATCGGCGTGATCTCGCTCATTGTGGCGGCATTCAATGCCCAGTATGCCATCTGAACCCTGCCAGGCTTTCTGCCGGGCTGACCGAGAAGGTCCCCGAAATGATCAGGCCTCCGGCAGCACGAAGGTTTCGTCGTCGGTCCGTTTCAACCCGCTGTACGCCTCCATCCGTGCCGGGTTGGCCAAGCGCACGGGATGGTTGGCCGCCTGCAAGCCGTCGACCAACCAAATACCAATTGAAGGGCGATTCCACAGCGATGGCTTTCAATTGCGGGCGATACGGGTGGAGCGCCTGCAAGATCATCGACAAGTCGGCGGGCAGACGCCGACGGTAGACCGGTTGGCCCTCTTGGTCGATAAGACCACAGTACACATTGCGTTTGTGCAGGTCCAAGCCTGCGTATAAACTCTGGCGGGCTTGGGTCGGCATGACTGGCTCCTTTCCTTGGGGTTAAGGGTTGGGGCCAATGTGCCATAGCCGAAGCCTTCTTCTTCACGACCCTTGGATGCTTATCAATCCTTGGTATTGACACATTGACCGGTGTCGAAGCCTCACCATGGACCGGAACGCCGGTTTGTTTGCGCGGCCGCTTCCGGCATTGACCCTCGCGGAAAATTTCACCTACAGTGCCGACTGAAGTCGGCATGAAAATCCTCGTCATCGGAAACGGCGGGCGCGAACACGCGCTGATCTGGAAACTCGCCCAAAGCCGGCGGGTCACGAATCTCTTTGCTGCTCCCGGCAACGCCGGCATCGCCGACCTGGCCGAATGCGTGCCGATCCCGGCCACCGACATCGATGCCCTGGCCGCGCTCGCCGCCGAGCAGAAGATCGACCTCACCATCGTTGGCCCCGAAGCGCCACTGTGCGCCGGCATCGTGGACGTTTTTCAAGCCCGGGACCTCCGGATCTTCGGGCCAAACAAACGCGCCGCCCAACTGGAAGGCAGCAAGGTCTTCTCCAAACAGATCCTCCTGAAATACCGCGTGCCCACCGCCGCCGCGGCGCTGGCTTGCTTCGGCACGACCGCGAAAAATAAAAAGATGTTTCTCGTCAACAGAAAATCGTGTATAAAGGGAATTCGGCATTGGACGGAACGGGGAAGATAACCTGCGAGATTCGGAAAAAACCATGGATACCGGACAGTCAAAAAATCTCCCTGGGTCCCAGAAAAGACGGGGATGAATACTGATCTGAATACGATTATGGTGACGTTGGACACTGGCGCGCGGATTCCATGCCCGGCCGGGACGATGGTCCGCGATATTCTTCCGCAACGTCGGTCGCCGGAAGGCCTCGAATACGTAGGGGCCCTGGTCAACAACGATGCGGTTTCCCTGACGTATCCGCTAGAGGTTGACGCCAAGGTCACGCTGGTGACCCGTGGCGACCCGGACGGTTTTCAAATCTACCGCCGCTCGGTCTGGTTTCTACTGGCGAAGACGGTCAAGGAACTGTTTCCGGACGCCCATTTTGCCGTGGAGCACTCGTTGGGGGCGGGTTTTTTCTGCAGTTTCGAGATGGAGGGCAAATCGGGGATCTGCGAGGAGCAATTGCGGACCATCGACCAGAAGATGCGGGCGGTGGTTGAGCGCGACGTCCCGATCGAGATGCGCAAAATCGCATTCACCGAGGCCGTACAGCGGTTCGAACAGGAGAAACAGTGGGACAAATACAACCTGCTGCGGTTCCGCAATCCGCCCAAGATCGCCACGTGGTGGTGCGAGAATTTTTCGGATCTGTCCCACGGTCCGCTGGCGTTGAGCACCGGTGCGCTGGCGGCGTTCCAGCTCATTTTGTACCCGCCGGGTTTTGTGCTGCAGATGCCCGACCAGAGGAACCCGAAGACGGTACCGCCGTTCGAGCCGCAGCCGCAACTGTTCCAGATTTTCAAGGAGCACAAGGAGTGGGGCCGGGTTCTCGGCGTCAACAACGTGGGGCGGTTGAACGAGATCATCGCGACGCGGGAGATCGGCGATTTCATCAAGATTGCCGAGGCGTTCCACGAGAAGAAGATCGCCAAGATCGCCGACCACATTAACGAACGCCGGAACCAGATCAAGTGGTGCCTGATTGCCGGGCCATCGTCGTCGGGCAAGACCACGTTTGCCAAGCGGCTGGCGGTGCAGTTGCGCGTGGATGGTTTGCGGCCGGTGACCATTTCCGTGGACAACTACTTCGTCAACCGCGAGCAAACTCCGCGGGACCAAAACGGCCAGTCTGATTTCGAGAGCATCGATACGGTGGACCTGCCCCTGTTCAACGACCACCTGATGCGGCTGGACAAGGGCGAAGAGGTGGAACTGCCGACGTTTAATTTTGGGAAAGGCTGCCGCGAGTATCGCGGCGAGAAGCTGCGGATCGAGCCCGACCAGATCGTTTTGGTCGAGGGCATTCACGGCCTGAATCCGCGGCTGACGCAATCGGTGCCGCCGGCGCACAAATTGCGGATCTACATCAGCGCGCTGACGCAGTTGAACCTGGATTCGAACAACCGGATCTCGACGACGGACAATCGTTTGGTGCGACGGCTGGTGCGCGACAACAATTACCGCGGGAATTCGGCGCTGAAAACGTTGAGCATGTGGCCCAGCGTGCGCCAGGGGGAGAGGACGTGGATATTCCCGTACCAACAGGCGGCCGACATCGCGTTCAACTCGGCTCTGGACTACGAACTGGCGGTACTCAAGCCGCTGGTGGAACCGTTGCTGGCCGAGGTCAAGCCGCACCACGTGCAGTACACGGAGGCCCGTCGGTTGCTGGAGTTTCTCTGCAGCTTCCTCAGCGTTTCCGATCACTTGGTACCGCCGACGTCGATTTTGCGCGAGTTCATCGGCCACAGCAGCTTTAATTACTGACACACGTGAAGGATCAAACCCAACCCATGCCAGAGTGCGGATATTTCTGGAGCGACTGGAGGTATTCCCTGTGAATGAGACAATCTCGCCCGCGTTTGTGCGTGACATCCCCAAGACCGACCTGCATCTGCATCTGGACGGTTCGCTGCGAATCCCGACCCTGATTGAACTGGCGAAAGAACACCGCGTGAAGCTGCCGTCGCACAGCGAAGAGGGATTGCAACGGCTGGTGTTCAAGGACCAGTACGCGAGTCTGCCGGATTACCTGAAAGGATTTGCGTACACCTGCGCGGTGATGCAAACCGCGGAGAGCCTGGAGCGCATCGCGTTCGAGCTGGCCGAGGACAATCTCGCGGAGGGCGTCCGCTACATTGAAGTGCGGTATGCGCCGCAGTTGCACATCAACGACGGACTCAACCTGGAAGAGGTCGTCACCGCCGTGTGCCGCGGCCTCGAACGCGCGCGCCGCCGTCACAATCACTCGCGGGCCGTTGTTTCGGGTGCGGATGTCCCGTTTCACTTTGGCATCATCACCTGCGCGCTGCGGTTTTTCGTTCCGCCGATGTCGCCGTACTATCGGCGGTTGTTTGAGGTGATGTCGTACGCGGCCCCGAAGCAGGTGTTTGCGGCGGCGTCGATGGAGTTGGCGCGAGCGGCGGTGGACCTGGCGCACAACAAGGGGTTGCCTGTGGTCGGGTTCGACCTGGCCGGGGCCGAGGCGGGTTATCCTGCCGAAGACCACAGCGCGGCGTATCAGTACGCGCACTCCCATTTTATCCGCAAGACCGTGCACGCCGGCGAAGCGTACGGGCCGGAGTCCATCTTCCAGGCCATCACCAAATGCTACGCCAATCGCATCGGGCATGGGACATGGCTGTTTGCGCATGAGATGATCCAGAACCCGAACATCGCCGATCCGAAAGCCTACTGCCAGTACCTGGCCGAGTATGTGGCCAGCCAACGCATCACCATCGAAGTCTGCCTCACCAGCAACGCCCAGACGCTTCCGCGGGTGCGGGACCTTTCGCGGCATCCGTTGCGCCAGATGCTCGACCACGAACTGTCGGTTTCGATCTGCACGGACAATCGGCTGATGTCGAACACGAGCGTGACCAAGGAACTTCTCATTGCCATCGACAAGCTGAAAATGACTCCGCGCGAACTTCGCAACGCGGTTATCGCCGGTTTCAAAGGCAGCTTCTTCCCCGGCACGTACAGCGAGAAGCGCCATTTCGTGCGACAGGTGATTGATCGGTACGAGGCGTTGGAGCGCGAATCGATGGCCAGCCCGCTCGCAGCAAGGCCAGCCCATGCGCTCGCCGTTGACGCGCGACACTCGCGGGCGGCACATCGAGGTGGCACCGCCGCTTAGTGAAATGCTCACCAGAGGCACGCGGGAACGGGGCGAAAGTTAGGAACCGGGGGACGGCCGGGTGAATCGGAGGAGGCACTGGGCGCAGCCCGTGCAAATCTGGTCCTGCAACTCGAACGCGATGTTCCCGAATTCCCTGGCCCAGACCGCGTAGTCGGTCCGGCAAATCATGCTGCCGACCTTGCCCGAGAGATGTTCGCGGCCCGATTGGAGCATCTGGTTGTGCCACGGACAACTCTTGACAACAACCGTGAAACCTTGCGGCTCCTTCCGGGTCTCGAATTGGAATCCCTCAATTCTCAGCCGGGTCAGGAAACAGTCGTACAGGCCGTCGATGTCCTGAGCCGCGTTCAATAACGACCTCATGGCTCGCGCCTGGATTTTCGGCAGGACCTTCCAGACTTCGTTGTCGATCTCCAGCGCAGGATCGAATCCGTATTTCTCTTCGACTTTCATGAACCACAAGCCATCCACCGCCGTGAACGACCGGTGAAAGTACTCGGCGATCTGTTGATCGGTCAGTTGTTTCATAATCCCGTCACTCGACGACTGGCGGACTTCGGAATTGACCCGGGAGCTTATTGCGCATCGGTCCTACGTCGTTATCGACTTCGGGATAAACAGGTTCTTGCCCTCGAACTTCTTGGTGCCGTTGACGTAGCTAAAGTACTTCCGGCACTCGCAAGAGGCATACTCGATGTCGATGGGCGTGAACTTCCTGGGCGCCTCCGGCCAGTAGGCGGCTTGCAGTTTGATCATTTGCTCTTCGGCCTGTTGGTGGTTCGAGCACTTCAGGTGCCGTTGCAGCAAATCAAGGTATGGCGCTGCCCCGATACCGGTGGGAACCGGACTGTCGGGGCTGATTAGATCGGGTTCGAACAAGGCCAGATCGACCAGAGCCATGAAGATGGGGAAATTGTTGCTCATCCGGAAACGCGCATTGATGCTATCGTTCGCCTTCATGACGTTGCCTTGGGCTCCACGAACGCACGCTTCCAAAAAGCCAAGGCAGCGAGGGAACATCTCGACACAGGCACCCAGGCGCTCGTATTCACGGCCATCCCACTGAGCCGGCACCACGGGGTAGACCTCGGAGGCCCAGGGCTGTTGTACCTTATGCAACAGTGTCTGGCGGAGTTCGCTGGGTGTCTTCAGAATGCCGGGATCAAGAGCGATCAATGTGGAGTACTGATTACACCAACGAGCGAAGAACAGGGCGTGAATCAGGTCGGGGACCGAGTCTTTGACCGGATCGGCAAAGCGCAGCACCGCCTTCGTGCCTTTGTCGTGTTCTCGAAACACGTTCAAGAAACGACCTTTCTGTAAGACCGGATCCTGAGTCCAGGGTGGCGGCTCGCCGTCTTCGCGTTTGCGGCGTATGTTGTCCCTCTCGCGGCACCATTCGAAAAACGCTCTGACCGGATCCGCAAGATCAAGCCCGGTTAGGGCATCCCGATATGAATTGTCCACATTCGCTGTCTTTGCGCTTCCATTCATAAACCAGCCTGAGTGTTCGGCCATACTTGCGAGCGGTCGAGGATGCGGCAAAACGGCCGGGTTCGTAGCCAAGTTAAGATTGTGGTCAACCCTCGTCAATCGCAATCAGAACCACCACCGTCGTTTCGACAGCGCCTCGACGAGCAGGTATGACGGCGACAACCGGGTGGAATCCGCGGCAGACGAGGTGGCTGGGGCAAACCGGCAAACAAAAGCGAGAGTCGAGGCTCAACTCTCAGGTTTTGCTTCCCAGTTAACAAGCAGCGCGCCCATGGCGACGATGAAGAGGAATGTGCCAATCGTGACGATGAAAAGCAACGCGCCAATGGCGAGGACAAAATGAACCATCTGGTCTTTAAGGAACGCGAAAAGCCCTCTCGAATCCACTGTCGGCCCTGTGTCGCGGTCGTTCATCGCTTGTGGATGTTGTGGAAGCAGGTTGCATTCCATATGAATCGCCCACACAGGGTCGACGCCCTACAAACGGAATGTGTTCTGTCGGATTATCGAAGCAATATTGCGCGATCCGGCTCCGAAACACAAAATCCGCGCGGGACCTTATTTTTACAGGGCTGGAGGTTGGAGGCGGGTGTCAGAATCGAACTGACGATAGGAGTTTTGCAGACTCCCGCCTTACCACTTGGCTAACCCGCCGATCGCTCAAGGCACGTTCCAGTTGCCGTCAAGCAGCACAGCCTTGTAGGCGTAGCAAGAACGAGGCTTGTGGGGAAGCAAAAAAATCGTCTTGCCGCCATATGGTTTCTCAAACCGGTTACATTCGCCACGATCCAGAGGTCCATTGCAGTTTAACCCCGCCTGCAATAAATGCTTCGATATCAACCGATTGGATCGTACCAGTGAGGCCAGTTACCGCGCTGTCGGTGATCTGGTGGGTGGCGTAGCGGTTGAGAGAAAGAGGACAAGCCCAAAGGGCGGTGTCGGTGAAGTGGATCGCCTTCTTGCTGCGGCCTGTCCGAAGCCAGGCGCCGCCTGGGTTCTGCCGCTGGGAATCGGAGATGACGCCGAGGCGGGGCAACCGCATGTGTTGAGGCATCCAGGATTTCCCGAGATCGATCAGAAGGCGAACCGCTTTTAATCTTGCCTTTCGGCGGATGCGATTCTCTAATCGGCCCGTCACCTATAAGGAGGCTCCATCATGAAACGCATATTCACGAGCGTCGCGGTTTTGCTGGCGGCGTTGTTCTTGGGATCCGGCTGCGCCACTTCCACGTGTGGTGCCGGAAAAGAAAAGGCTGCGACCGCACCTCCGGCCCAGGTCGTTTCCCCGGCGGTCGCTGCTCCTCAGTAGACGAGTCGGCCTCGCCATCAGCCACACCGGCTTCTACCGCGTACGGCTTGTGCCGTGAACTTGAACTGCGACGCACCGCCGCCTGACGACCTTACCTACCGGCGATCTTTGCGGTACGACGGACCATGTCGTAGAGGCTGTCTTCGGCAAGCATGTAGCCGGTCAACTCCTTCGGCTTGCTGTTGGCGATGACCCGGCGACCGGCCTCGGACTTGTCCAAGTCCACCAAGGCGGCCCGGATCTTTTTCGCCAGGGCCGCGTCCAGTCCGACACGGACCGCGACGGCGTCGTGGGGGATCGGGTCGGTCATGGCCAGGGTCACCAGATTTTCCGTCGGCACGCCTTTGGAGTTGGCGATCGCGAGGGCATCGCCGTAAACGGCCCCCGCGTCGGCCCGGCCTTCCAGGACGGCGGCGATCACCTTATCGTGGCCGCCGGCGAAGATGGTTTCCTTGAAGGAGCTCTCGGGAGTGATGCCCTTTTCGATGAGCAAGGCGCGTGGATAGACGAAGCCGGACGCCGACTTGGGATCCACAAAGGCAAAGCGTTTCCCCCGCAAGTCCGCCAACGATTTCAGGCCGCTGTCCCTGCGGGCCACGATAACCCCGCGATACGTGTCCGTGCCGTTTATGACGGACTGGGCGATAAGCTGGATCTTTCCGCCTCGGGCTGCATCCACATAGGCGAAGGGCGAGAAAGTGCCGATGTCCACCGCCCCGCTCTCCATCTGGGTACGGAGATCCCCGTAGTCTTTGGCGACGTACAAGACGACCTTCTGGCCGATGCAGTCGGAAAGGTAGGTCATGAGGGGTTCGAACTCGACCCGCATATCAGACTCGCTTAGGACGGGGGTGAATCCGAACTTCAGCTCCCGCCCTGCGGACGGACGAGCGGCGAGCCCCGCGACAAGGACTGCAAGAACCAACAACACAGCCTGACGGTAACGCATCATCTACCTCCTGTTGGTTTTTCTCGTGACAGGTATAAGGACCGGCCAATGCGCCTAGTGGCTATTCGTGGCCGACGGGACCCGAGACTCACAACGGCATGTCGAGTAGTGCTGGAAAATTGCCGCCCAAGGAGGCCCGAAGCCGGAAAAATGCCGAGTGCTCTTACGGTCGGCCGAACTTCCCACATGCCCGACCACACGACGCAAGGCGGCGACCTCATGCCGCCCGTTTCGCGCCGAAGAACAGCCGCAGCATGTACGCGACGAGCGCCAGCATGATCACGAAGCACACCAGAAACAGCGCGAACGGCCCCCATTGCGGCGCGATGCGGTACGCGTCGGGCCGGAACTGATCGCCCAACCGCAGCAGCCGGACGATATGCCGGGTGTACACCATGCCGAGCATCGATACGAACAGCATCGTGCCGGACACGCAAAAGTTCTTCTTGAAGAAAAAGTGCAGCGAGCCCAGCGACAACAGAATCGCCACCAGCAACACCCAGGACGCCCGTGTTTGCATGAGCCGGGCCAGTATCGGTTGCAGACTCATCAGATACGCGATGCCGGCGACCGACGCCAGCGCCATGCCGCCGACGAAATACGCCTTGCCGGTCTTGTACGCGACCGGCTCGTTGCGGCCGAGCATGCCGACGAAGAATCCGCCGACCGTGACCGCGCCGAGCACCATGTGCAGCCAGCGCAACGCGTAATCGCCGGTGGCAGGGTTGAATACTCCGCCCGATTGGTCCTGCGCGTACAACTGTTGAATCAGCGCCGGCCGTTCCGCCATCGAGAACACCGAGCTGTACACGAACGACACGTACACCACCCCGGCCAGCGCCAGCAGCAGCCCCGACAGACAGACCTTGCCCGTGCGCTCGCCGCGCAGCGCGCTCCAGTACGACGCGTAGTACGCCACGATCACCGCCCCGATCACGCCGAGCCAGAACCAGCCGCTGACGATCGCCGCGGCGTAGACCTGCCGCGGATACGTCATCTGCAAAAACAGCAGCGGCGCGACGCCGAGCGTGACCGTCGCCGCCATCGCCGCCGGGAACAGCCGGACGAATTTCAGCAGCGTCGGGTCATCCCAGCGTTTGCGCAGCCCGGCATGAATGACGATGATCAGCCCGCCAAACAGAAAGTTCATCGCGGCGAAATGCAGCGTCAGCGTCACCAGATGCAGGATCGTGACCAGCCAAAGCGGCGCGGACAGAAATTCGTAATTCGGCAGATTCATTTCTTCACCTGCTTTCCGAGCGTTTGAAGATAGGCCACCAGCGCGGCGCGTTCCTCGGTCGGCCCGGTGTAATCGGGCATCCCGTCCCCGAGCGCGGCCGAATTATCGAGCATCGTGCCCAAATCATCGGCGCTCTGACCGGCGAAGCTCTTCGACTTGTCGTGGGACGTGCCGAGCATATGGCAGCATCCGCATCGGACAGCGTAAGCTCTTGGCCCGAGATCAATTCCTTCCGCCCGGCAAATTTCGGCGAGCGGACGCTGATCGATCCTCGCGTAGATGTAGCTGGCGATCTTGTCCGCCTCGGCGGGCGTCCCGAGGAACGGCGGCATGTTGCCCTTCAGCAGGTGCGCGCCGCGGACAATCGCGGTGATGAATTTGCGGTCCGTGCCGTCGAACGCCGGCTTGAGCGCATGATAGCCGTCGATGGTGTGGCAGCTCCGGCAGGAATGGAGGAACAGATCGGTGCCTTCATCGCCGGTCTTGTAGACAATCTGCGCCGCGTAACCTTCCTTCTTGTAGCGGTCGGTCAGCGCCACCTCGACGCCGTTGCCGTAGATGTAGCCGGTGATCACGTACGGTTTGCGGAGCGCTTCGCGGAACATTTCAAATTCACCGAACCACGCCAGCCCCGTCAGCATCAGCACGCCCGCGACGACGACCGGCAGCCGCCGCGCCACAGCGCGTGCGATCACGAGCAACACGGCGATGGCCGCCGCGAGCCAGACCGTTGACCGCAGCGCCTGCATCGGGATCGGCATGATCTGCATGGCCTTGGTGGTGATGGTGGCAGGGATGGCGCCCCAATACCACGCCTGCGCGGCGGCGGTGATGACCAGGCCGAGCAGACCCCACGTCGTCATCTCCCGCACCAGCCGCTTCTTGAAATCGCCGGCCTCGTACCGGGCCGCGACCAGCAACGCGTACAATCCCGCCAGCATGATGCACACACCCGTGCGCATCACCAGCGACGGCCAGTAGGTCGGATTGAAAAAGCCGGTCCAGAACTCGCCATTGACGAGCCATTGGCCCGGCGTGAGCATGAACGTGATGATGCCGTTGATGATGACCAGCGACAGCCACGCCGCGGCGAAATAAATCCAGCCGATGGCCAGGTGCGCCGCCGGCGTCAATCGTTGCCAGCCGTAGTAGTAGAGCAGCGCCGCCGTGATCTCGATGACGAAGAACGTCCACTCGATCGCCCAGCCCCAGACGTAATTGTGGATCAGCGCTTCCGTCGCGGTCGGATTCAGCAGGCCGATGATGAACCAGATTCCGACGCCCGTCAGCGCGCCGAACACGAGCGTCGTCAGCGCGAAGAATTTGCTGAGTTTGGCGAGAAATTCGAGCATCGGCTGGTCGCCCGTCTTGCGGGCACGCTGCTCGGTCACGACCAGAAACAGTCCGCCGCCAATAGCGAAATGGGAAACGAAAACGTGGACGACTGCGATGACCGCCATCAACAAGCCGTACCCAATCGGCACATCCCAGAAAGGATAGTTCATGCCTCTCCTCGTTGCACGGCAACCGTTCCCGTACGGGGCCACGCGAACGGTTCCGTCGGTTGCTCGCGATTCTACCGACCGCCCCGCACAACGCAAGCGGATTGCATCAGTGCGGTTGGTTCCTGTAACGTGTGGCCTCCCGCAACGGGGAACGGCCGGCGGTTGGCCGTCCCGTCACACTGCGTCGCGACCGGCACCAGGAGCAGCGTGCACGACAACGGCATCCGTGCCCCAGGCTCGCAGGGCACCCCTGAGGAGACGGTTCTTGGTTTTCCGTCCCCCCGTCGCTCCAGGTTCCGGCAAACTGCGGTACGCTTTCGTTCGCAGTCGATCCGGTCGAGGTCGGAAACTCGCACCGCCATTCGACACGATCCGTTGCGAGTTTAAGCCCATCCCCACCTGAAACGTGGTTTTAACTCGCAGGTATCCTGTCAAACGGTGGCGCGACTGGCACAGCACCGGTGGAAACCCGCAAGGGTTCGACAGTTTCCCTGCGTTTTTGCGAGCCTCTCCATCGCGTTGATACCCTCCCGCCCCGGCTCGTCGCAGACATCGGCGCAGATCGCCGTGATGGACGGTCGGGAAGCGGTGGTTCGCTAGTAAAGCAGTGACTCACGGCGCCAACCGAACCGTTCGGGGGAAAATCGCTGCCATCGATCAACAACCGAGTTGGATGGCGAGCCGAATTGATTCAACATTCCCGCGAGAGATTCTCGACACAGAGAATTGTCGTGGAGAAAAGGCTCACGCGATGGATGAATGGATCTGTGGGTCGAATACCGCGCCTCACTCACACTGACGTACGACCCAGTCGATATTCCCCTTGACACTCTAGGGGAGCGGCCTATATTCCCATAGACAATCTAGGTGTGAGGTGAAGCCATGACCAAGACCGAACTGCTTCAGGGAACTCTGGACCTGCTCATTCTGAAAACCATCGCCGCCGGACCCCTGCACGGCTACTCCATCGCCCAACGCATCCAGCAACGATCCGACGACGTGCTGGTGGTGGAGGAAGGCTCGCTCTATCCGTGCCTGTACCGGATGGAGGAGAAAGGCTGGATCAAAGCGGAGTGGGGCAGGTCCGAAAACAATCGTCGCGCGAAATTCTATGGGCTGACGCGTGCCGGGCGCAAACAACTGGAAGAAGAGACGGCGCTGTGGGAGCGGGTGCACCGCGCCATCACGCTGGTGCTGCAAGCTGCTTGAAACGGAGTGCGGCTCCCATGAAACCATTTCTCAGTTTCTGGCACCGACTCCGCTCGCTCGGACAACGCCGCGCGATGAAGCGGGAGATTGACGAGGAACTGCGGCTGCATCTTGAACTCCGCACGGCGGAGAATATCGCCGCCGGTATGTCGCCGGAAGAGGCCGCGCGCGATGCCCGCCGTCGTTTCGGCAATCTTCAAAGCATCCGCGAGGAATGCCGTGAGGCGCGCGGCGCTAGTTTCGGCGAGGCGACGTGGCAGGACGTTCGTTTTGGACTTCGGATGCTGCGAAAGAATCCGGGCTTCACCACGGTTGCGGTCCTCACACTGGCACTCGGCATCGGGGCCAACACAACCATCTTCAGCGTCTTCAAGACCCTGGTATTCAATCCGTTGCCATATCCCGATCCCGACCGGATCGTTCAGGTTTGGGCCGTGCCAAGCGCCTACGAGTTGCATGACCATTTCCCAGTCGGGGGGCCGGACTATCTCGAACTTCGGGCGCAATGCCGTTCATTGGCCGCAATCGGGGCGTACAACTCGTGGGAGTTTGTGCTCGCTGGCGACTCCCCGGAGGTGATTCGAGGCGCTCAGTGCACGGCCAGCTTGGGGCCTATGCTAGGCATGCGCACGGCGCTCGGTCGATGGTTCACGGAAGATGAAGAAAAAACCGACGCCCAGCGAGTGGCCGTTCTTAGCCACGCGCTCTGGGAACGACGCTTTGGAGCCGACCCCAAAGTCATTGGACAGAAAATCCGATTGACCGACGCTTATCACATAGACGAGGACTTCATCGTCGTGGGAGTTTTGCCCGCTGCCGTTGATCTTATGGATTTTCCGCCGGGAGCCGCGGGCGACGTTTATTTCCCGGTTTGGCTAAGCAAGACGCGGCGTGGCAGCACTGGGATAGCGTACGTGCTGGCCCGCTTGGGCCCCGGCGTGACGCTCCGAGCTGCCTCCGCCGAGCTAATGGCGCTTGGCGCGCGCTTGGCACAAGAGGATCCCTCACCGAACGGCCGGTTCTCGTTCCGTCTCGTCCCGCTCAAGCAGCAGATCGTTGGCGACATGACCGTCGCGCTGATGCTCATGCAGGGGGCGGTGATGATGGTGCTGTTGCTGGCGTGCGCCAATGTGGCGGGCATGCTGTTGGCACGGACCGCGCGGCGGCAGACGGAAATCGCTGTGCGGGTCGCACTGGGCGCCGGACGCAGGCACGTCTTGCGCCTGATGCTTGCCGAGAGCTTCGCGATTTCTCTGTTGGCTGCCGCCCTCGGGCTGCTGCTGGCTGTTTGGGGCATGGACGTTCTGGCGCGCCTCGCCCCGGCCGAAATCCTGGTACGCGGGCGTTTTCATATCGATGGCCCCGTGTTGATCTTCGCCATGCTGCTGGCGATGCTGACGACCGTGCTGGCCGGGCTGCCGCCGACGCTGGCGGCGGTCAAGACCAATGTCTTGAGCGCGCTCAAGGAAGGCGGGCCGCAGCAGGGCGGTTCGCGGACGCGCCTGCGACAATTCCGCTGGCTCATCATCTCGCAGGTGGCCCTCAGCCTTATGATGATCAACATCGCTCTGTTGCTTATGGTCAGCTATCGCAAGGTGGCTCAGGACTCGCGGTCGTTCATTACCGATCAGGTCATTACTGGCTACGTCAACATGTTCGGCCACTCCGCTTACACCAAGAATGAAGCGCGGCTGGCCCTTCGCGATCGACTGATCGAGAGCCTGCGTGCGCTGCCGGGCGTGAAAGCCGTGGGCGCGACGGACCACTTACCATTCGAAGAATACAGGGAATACCCCATTCTTGCAGATGGTGAGGCTTATGACCCCAACACGTCCAGACTGCGGGCCTCGATATCCTGCGTTACCACCGGCTACTTCGCCGCCGCCGGCGTGACGATCCTTAAAGGCCGGATGGTCACCGCCGCCGAGGCAAGCGGCGTGCCACAGGGAATCCTGATCAATAGGACTCTGGCCAAACATTACTGGGGCGAGGGCAACCCGATCGGCAAAGGCCTGCGAAATAATCAGCGAAAGCCGCCCCCATTGCTCACGTGGCAGGTGGTCGGCGTGGTGGAGGATGTCCGTCAATGGGCCGAAAAGCCAGCTCGGCCGGAAATCTACCTTTTCAATCCCGCCGTCGTTGACGACGAGCGCGGGTTCGAGATTGTCGTGCGCGCTGACGGGGATGCCCATCGGCTCGTGCCCGCCCTCCGGCAAGCGCTGGCCCGGCTCGACCCGGGCCTGGCGCTCGACAACGCCCGAACGATGACCAAGGTTTTCGACGACTCGACCCGCATACGGCGCTTCCAGATGCTTCTTATCGACGTTTTCATGGCTGTGGCGCTGTTACTCACGGCGGTCGGCATCTACGGTTCGATGGCCTTCTACGTGGCGTCGCGGACACGCGAGATCGGCCTGCGCATAGCGCTGGGCGCGACGCTGAGGGACGTCGTCGGGTTGATCGTGAGCCAGGTCGCCCTCTGGTTGGCGGCGGGCGCTGCTATCGGCGCGGGCATGGCGCTGGGCGCCGGCGTCTTGCTGCGCTCGATGTTCTATCAGACCAGCCCGCTCTCGCCGTTCTGCCTGGCCGGCTCGCTGGGCGTGGTGGCGCTGGCGGCTTTGGTCGCCTGCTGGCTGCCCGCCCGCCGCGCAGCCACGATCAACCCAAATGAGGCCTTGAGGTACGAATAAGGAGGCGAAATCATGAAGACAACCACGCCCTTGATCGAACTGGAAGACATCCACAAAGTCTTCCTGACCGACGAGGTCGAGACCCATGCGTTGTCTGGCATCCGTCTCGAAATCCACCACGGAGACTACGTGTCAATCGCCGGGCCGTCGGGCTGCGGCAAGTCCACGTTGCTGTCCATCCTTGGCCTACTGGACTCGCCGACCAGTGGCGCCTATCGGCTTCGAGGCGAACCGGTCGAACACCTGAACCATGCCCAGCGGGCCCGGGTGCGGAACCGGGAGATTGGATTCATCTTTCAGAGTTTCAACCTCATCGGCGACCTGACAGTGTGGCAGAACGTGGAGTTGCCGTTGACGTATCGCGGGCTGACCGCTGCTGAGCGACGCGAGCGCGTCGATGAAGCGCTGGCCAAGGTCGGGATGACGACCCGGGCCAAACATTACCCGTCGCAACTGTCCGGCGGCCAACAACAGCGCGTGGCCGTGGCGCGGGCGCTCGGAGGCCGACCGTCCATCCTGCTCGCCGACGAGCCGACCGGCAACCTCGATTCCAAGAACGGCCAGGCGGTGATGGAATTATTGAGGGAACTGCACGCCGAAGGGGCGACAATCTGCCTGGTCACCCACGACGAGCGCTACGCACACGACGCGCAACGAACGATCCACTTGTTCGACGGCCAACTTGTCGGCGAGGAGGTCGCTGCCGCCCGGTGAGTTGGAAAGGAGTCACCGCATGGATGTGCCCATTTCTCCCGAGATTCGACGACGGCGACGGAGGCGGCGTTGGATGCTCGGCACCGGCGCGATTGTTGCTGTCGCGCTGGTCACCGTGGGTTTGTCGCAGCTTCAGCCTGCCCTGCCCCGCGTGGACAAGGCGTCCATTTACTTGGGAACAGTCCACCGTGGCGAGATGATCCGCCAGGTCCGCGGCAACGGCACGCTGGTGCCGGAGCAGATCCAGTCCGTGCAGGCGGAAACGGACGGACGCGTCGAACGCATCTTCATGCAGCCCGGCGCGTTGGTGACTGCGGACACGGTCCTGATGGAACTGAGCAACCCGGAACTGGAACAGGCAGCCTTCGATGCCGAGTGGCAGTTGAAAGGCACTGAGGCCCAACTCACGAGATTACGGGCGCAACTGGAGGATGAGCAATTGAGTTTGCAGTCGTCGCTCTCGGCACTCAAAGCCGAGGCCACCCAGGCCGAACTCGATGCCCAGGTGAACGATCAGTTGGCAAAGGAACGCCTGCTTGCCGCGGTGGAGAATCAACGTTCCCGCGCGAAGGCTGACGCGCTTCATGAACGAGTGCGAATTGAGGAGCAGCGGCTCAAGACGAGCGGGCAATCCATTGACGCGCAGTTGGCCGTCCAGCAGGCTGAGGTGGAACGCGCCCGGGCGTTGTATTCACGGAAGAAACAACTGCTGGCGGCGCTGCGTGTGC
>Ga0187890_10001158_pt1 | contig 19132 bp, 18 predicted proteins | sample June2016WEW_21_1_FD_133005 | JGI IMG/M metagenome (GOLD analysis project Ga0187890, IMG submission 133005) | Peatland microbial communities from SPRUCE experiment site at the Marcell Experimental Forest, Minnesota, USA - June2016WEW_21_10 | ecosystem: Environmental > Terrestrial > Soil >... | reverse complement strand
CGCACCACGGCGTGGTGTCCCTCGGTACGGATGTCGGCACCCATGCGTCGCAGCTCGTCGACGTAGCGGAAGCGTCCCGAGAAGAGGTTCTCGGTGACGATCCCGACCCCGTCGGCCACAGACAGCATCGTCACCAGGAAGGGCTTGTAGTCGGTGGCCACCCCCGGGTACGGGAGGGTGGCCACGTCGACACTGTGGAGCCGACCACTGGCCGCGGCCCGCATCCCCTCGGGGCTCTGGGTCACCGTCACTCCGATCTCACCCATCTTGCGCAGGACCATGTCCATGTGGTCGGGCCGCCCGTCCTCGATGACGATCTCGCCCCCGGCCATGGCGACGGCGGACAACAACGTGGCCGCCACCACCCGGTCGGGGATCACCCGATGGGGGTCGGGCCCCGGACGCAGCTCATCGACGCCGTCGACCTCGATGTGCGAGGTTCCCGCCCCCCGGATGTGCGCCCCCATGTGGGCCAAGAAGGAAGCGAGGTCCGACACCTCGGGCTCGCGTGCCGCGTTCTCGATCACCGTGGTCCCCTTGGCGAGCACCGCCGCCATGAGGACGTTGTCGGTGGCGGTGTGGCTGGGGTACTCGAAGACGATGCGCTGCCCGACCAGCCGGCCGTCGGGCCACCCCGGCACACGCCCCTCGATGTTGCCGTGCACCGTCTGGAACACCGCACCCAGACTCGACAAGCCGTGGAGGTGGATGTCGATGGGTCTGTTCCCGAAGTCGTCACCGCCGGGGAGCGACACGCTGGCCCGTCCCGAGCGGGCCAACAGGGGCCCCAGCACCACCACCGAGGCGCGCATCCTCTCGACGAGCTCATAGGGCGCTTCGGGCACGAGCACGGCGGGTGTGTCGATGACCAGATCCCCCGGCTCCCCGTCGGCCCGGTCGGGCTCACGGACCACCCGGGCGCCGATGGCGCCGAGCACCTCGGACATGATCTCGACGTCCACGATGCGGGGGACGTCCGCCAGGACGTGCCGACCTGGCGCCAACAGGCATGCCGCCATCAGCTTGAGCGAGGAGTTCTTGGCACCGCCGGCGCGCACCGTCCCGTGCAGCGGCCCTCCGGGGCGCACGACGAAGCGGTCCACCGGGCCCAACCTGATCAGACGACCGGGTTCTCGGCCCAGCGGCCGAACACCGAGGCCAGAGCCCCCACGATCTCGCCCACGGTGGCGTAGGCGCGGGCGGCCTCGAGTATGGCGGGCATGAGGTTCACGTCGGCGACAGCGGCGTCGGCCGCCACCACGGCCAGCTTGGCGTCGACATCTCGCTGGTCGCGACGCTGGCGGACCCCCGACAGGCGCTTGCGTTGGGCCTCGTCCACCTCGGGCCCGATGTGCAGGGTGGGAGGGGCGGGCTCCTCGCTCCCCTCCATGAAATCGTTCACTCCGACGACGACCCGCCGGCCCGTGGCCACCTTGCGCTGGAACACGTAGGCGGCGTCGGCGATCTCGCCTTGGAACCAGTTGTTCTCGATCCCGTGCAGGACACCTTCGAGCATCGAGCCCTGACCCCACTCGTCGAGCCGGGCGAAGATCTCCTCGGCCTGGCGTTCGATCTCGTCGGTGAGCGACTCCACGAACCACGAACCACCGAGCGGGTCCGACACGTTGGCCACACCGGTCTCGTGCGCGATGACCTGCTGGGTCCGCAGTGCGATGCGGGCCGCCTTCTCGGTGGGCAGAGCCAGCACCTCGTCCATCGAGTTGGTGTGGAGGCTCTGGGTCCCCCCGAGCACCCCGGCGAGCGCCTCGATGGCGGTGCGGACGATGTTCACCTCGGGCTGCTGGGCGGTGAGCGAGACGCCTGCGGTCTGGGTGTGGAACCGGAGCTGCAACGACCTCGGCGAGGACGCCCGGTAGCGGTTGGCCATCCAACGCGCCCAGATGCGGCGCGCGGCGCGGTACTTGGCGATCTCCTCGAAGAAGTCGAGATGGGCGTTGAAGAAGAAGCTCAACTGAGGAGCGAACTCGTCGACGGCCAGACCGGCGGCCACGACGGCCTCGACGTAGGCGAACCCGTTGGCGAGGGTGAAGGCGAGCTCCTGGGCGGCCGTGGCTCCCGCTTCGCGGATGTGATAGCCCGACACCGACACCGGATGGAACTTCGGCATCTCGGCGGCACAGAACCGCACGACGTCGACCACGAGGCGCATCGACGGCCGCGGCGGGAAGATGTACTCCTTCTGGGCCTGGTACTCCTTCAGGATGTCGTTCTGCAGCGTTCCCCCGAGGGCGCGCCGGGCCACGCCGGCCTGCTCGGCGGCCCCCACGTACATGGCCAGGAGGATGGGGGCGGGCGAGTTGATCGTCATGGACGTCGTCACCGACCCCAGGTCGATCCCGGCGAAGAGGTCCTCGGCGTCGGCGAGGGTGTCAACGGCCACGCCGCACCGCCCCACCTCGCCCTCGGTGAGGGGATCGTCGGAGTCACGACCCATGAGGGTGGGAAGGTCGAAGGCCACCGACAATCCCCCGCTTCCCGCCCGCAGGAGCTCGCGGAAGCGCACGTTGGTGTCCTCGGCGGTGCCGAATCCGGCGAACAGCCGCATGGTCCAGAGCTTCGAGCGGTACATCGAGGCGTGGGGTCCCCGGGTGTAGGGGGGGACGCCGGGCCAGCCCAGGCGCTCGGGCACCTGGTCCTCGGGCCAATCGGCCGGCCCGTACACCGGCTCGAGCCTGATGCCCGACATCGTCTCGAAATCGGCGTCCCGCAGGGTCGACGCCTCGTAGGCCTCCTGCCACCGCGCTCGGCCCTCGTCGAGGTCCTCGTGGGGTGGGGTGTCCATGCGCTCAAGCCTAACGGTCCTCCCCCGGCATTCTCGGACCAACTCCCTGGGTGGCGACGCGAGGCGCATCGGGCTCAGCATCCGATTCCCCAGGCTGTGACCCCGTCTCGCCCCGGAATCGGCGGACGGAGGCGCCCGATGCGTACGGAGCGCGTTATGGTCAGGTCGTGGCGCCCAACCCCCGCGCACCCGACCGCAACCTGGCCATGGAGTTGGTCCGCGTCACCGAAGCCGCCGCCATGGCCGCGGGGCGGTGGATGGGACGGGGGGACAAAGAAGGCGCCGACGGTGCCGCCGTGCAGGCCATGCGGGTCGTGCTGCAGACCGTGGCCATGGACGGTGTGGTCGTGATCGGCGAGGGTGAGAAGGACCACGCGCCCATGCTCTACAACGGCGAGCGCATCGGAGACGGGTCCCCTCCCCTGACCGATATCGCCGTCGACCCCGTCGACGGGACCAGCCTGACCTCGCTCGGGCGGGCTGGGGCCCTGGCGGTGATCGCCGTGTCGGACCGGGGCACCATGTTCAACCCGGGCCCCTGTGTCTACATGGAGAAGCTGGCGGTCGGGCCCAAAGCGGTGGGGTCGGTGGACGTACGCCGCTCGCCCTCCGAGAACCTCGAGGCCGTGGCCAAGGCGCTCAGCAAGTCCCTGCGAGACGTGACCGTCGTCATCCTCGACCGGCCTCGTCACCGCGAGCTCATCGAGGAGGTGCGCGCCAGCGGGGCCCGCATCAAGCTCATATCCGACGGGGATGTGGCCGGCGCCATCTCGGTGGCCTGGCCCGACTCGGGGGTCGATGTCCTGTACGGCATCGGCGGGACACCCGAAGGGGTCATCGCGGCGGCGGCCCTCAAGTGCATGGGGGGCGAGATCCAGGGTCGTCTGTTCGCCCGCGACGACGACGAGCGGCAAGCGGCCATCGCGGCGGGATACGACCTCGACTCCGTCCTCACCACCGACGACCTCGTGAAGGGTGACAACTGCTTCTTCGCGGCCACCGCCGTCACCGACGGCGAGCTCCTCCAGGGGGTGCGCTACGCCGACTACGGCGTCAACACCCAATCCCTCGTGATGCGCTCGCAGTCGGGGACCGTGCGGTTCGTGAACGCACGCCACGCCCTGCACAAGCTGCGCGAGTACAGCCAGGTCGAGTTCGGCTAGCCCGGGACACGACACTGCCCACGTCACCGAGCCGGTACCCCCTGCGCAACGCCGCTCCCGAGGAGGCGGCACGTCTCGGGACATTGCAGTCGCTGCACGACGCCTCCACCATCCGGCAATTCGAACGGCTGGGCGTGGCGCCGGGATGGCGGTGCGCCGAGCTCGGGGCCGGCGCAGGCTCGGTGGCGCAGTGGCTGTCGGACAGGGTGGGCGAGAGTGGTTGGGTGACCGCCATCGACCGCGACACGACGCTGCTGGAGGAGCTCGGGACGCGTTCGAACGTCACCGTCGTCCAGGGTGACCTGATGGTCATGTCGTTCGGGTCGTCATGCTTCGACCTGGCGCACTCGCGATCGGTGCTCATGCACCTCGAAGACCCCGACATCGTCGTGGAGCGCCTGGTCCGGGCCTTGCGCCCCGGGGCGGTGGTCCTGTTCGAGGAGACCGACGGGGCCCCGGCGCAGTACGCGGCGTCCACCGCGGACATTCCCACCCCGTTCCGCGACGTGATGCTGCCCCTGGTCGCCAACTGGACATGGGCGCGCACCCTGGCGGCGCGGCTCGTGGCCCTGGGCTTCACCGATGTCCACGACGACGTGCGGGAGGACCTGCTCGTCGGCGCCTCTCCGGGTGCGGCGTTCTGGCGCCAGACCCTCGAGTCCATTCGGCCCATCGTGACCGACGCCGCCCACATGGAGTCGCTCGGCCGGAGCACCGTCTCTGACGCCAGCTATGACGCCATGATCGAGCTGCTGGACAACCCCGCCTTCGCCGTGCCCTTCGCGGCACGGCACCGGGTCTCGGCGCGCCGGCCGAAGCCCTAGCCCGTCGGGGCGGTCAGGCTCCTCGCCCGTCGCCGGCCCCGGCCACCTCGAGGCGGACCTCGGCCCGGCGCTGGGCGGCCTCGGCCTCCTCGAGGGCCCGGTCCGTCGGGGCTTCCTCGCCGCCGTCGCCCGTCCCCGAGCGCGTCCCGGCCAGCTCGGCGACCTGTTGGGTGGCGGCCTCGAGGGCGCGCCGGGCCCGGTCGACGTCGATGTCCTGGGCCAGTTCGGCGATCGGTGCCAGGACGGTGACGTGGTCGCCTTCGACCTGGACGAACCCGCCGTGGACGGCGGCGCGTTCCTCGGTGCCCCCTTCGAGCTGGAACCGGACCAGACCAGGGACGATGGCACCGATCAGGGGCGTGTGGCCCGGCATGTAAGCGCTGTCACCGGTGTCGGTGCGCAGGAAGACGATCTGCACCTCCTCCTCGAGCAGGGTCCGCTCCGGGGTGAGAAGGGTGGCCTCGAAGGTCGCCATCGGAACCGCGCCTACTCGCTGCCGGCTTCGAGCGTCCGCGCCTTCTCGAGCACGGAGTCGACGCCGCCCACGTTCAGGAAGGCCTGCTCAGGCACGTCGTCGAGGTCCCCGTTGAGCAGCACCTCGAATGACTCCACGGTCTCGGCGATCGGCACGGTCACGCCCTTGAGGCCCGTGAACACCTCACCGACGTTGAACGGCTGGGACAGGAAGCGCTGGATCTTGCGGGCCCTGTTCACGATGAGCCGGTCCTCTTCGGACAGCTCGTCGAGACCCAGGATGGCGATGATGTCGGCGAGCTCGCGGGATCGCTGCAGGACGACCTGCACCCGGCGGGCCACGTCGTAGTGCCGATCACCGACGATCTCGGGAGCGAGGATGTTCGACGTCGACGCCAGGGGGTCGACGGCGGGATAGATCCCCAACGAGGCGATCTGCCGGGACAGCTCGGTGGTGGCGTCGAGGTGCGTGAACGTCGTGAACGGCGCCGGGTCGGTGTAGTCGTCGGCGGGCACGTACACCGCCTGGAGGGAGGTGATCGAGCGTCCCCTGGTCGAGGTGATGCGCTCTTGGAGCTCGCCCATCTCGTCGGCCAGGGTGGGTTGGTAGCCCACGGCCGAGGGCATACGACCGAGCAGGGTCGACACCTCGGATCCGGCTTGGACGAAGCGGAAGATGTTGTCGATGAACAACAAGACGTCCTGGTTCTTCACGTCCCGGAAGTACTCGGCCATGGTGAGCGCGGCCAGCCCCACCCGGAGGCGGACCCCGGGGGGCTCGTCCATCTGCCCGTAGACCAGGGCGGCCTTCTCGATGACGCCCGACTCCTGCATCTCGAGCCAGAGATCGGTCCCCTCGCGGGTGCGCTCCCCCACCCCGGCGAACACCGACACACCGCCGTGGTTGAGGGCCACCCGGTTCATCATCTCCTGGATGAGCACGGTCTTGCCGACGCCCGCTCCCCCGAACAGGCCGATCTTGCCGCCCTGCACGTACGGCTCGAGCAGGTCGATGACCTTGATCCCCGTCTCGAACATGAGGGCGCGTGGCTCGAGCTGGTCGAAAGCCGGGGAGTCGCGGTGGATCTCCCACCGGTCCTCGACCGCCCCGATGTCGTCGGTGTCGAGCGCCTCGCCGAGGACGTTGAAGACATGGCCGAGCGTGGCGTCTCCCACCGGGACCGCCAGTCCACGCCCCAGGTTCCGCACCGGCGTGCCCCGGTGCAGGCCGTCGGTGGCCTTGAGGCAGATGCACCGGACCCGACCCTCGCCGATCTGCTGGGCCACCTCGGCGGTCACGGTGACCTTGTTGCCTTCGAGGTCGAGGTCCATCTCGACGGCCATGTTGATCTCGGGCAGCGCGTGCGGGGGGAACTCGACGTCGACGACCGGCCCCGCGATGGCGACCACCCGTCCCTCGGGGCGGTGTCCGTTGTCGCTGGTGGTGGGCTGGGTGAGCGTGGTTGTCATGATGTCCTTGCTTCCTATTCCGTCTTGGCGGCGGCGGCCTGGCGCAGTGCCTCGGCTCCCCCGACGATCTCCATGATCTCGGTCGTGATGGCGTCCTGACGAGCGCGGTTCATGTCCCGGGTGAGGGTCTTGGCCAGCTCGTCGGCGTTCTCGGTGGCGGCGGCCATGGCCCGCTGCCGTGCCGTGTGCTCGCTGGCGGCGGCCTCGAGCAGCGCACCGAACACGGTCGCCTCGACGTAGCGCGGCACCAGCTCCACCAGGAGGTCGGGGGACTCGGGCTCGAACTCCGTGTACCCCTCGCGTCGTGGCGGTTCGTCGTCGCCACTTGCGTCGCCCGTCGGCTCGGGCAGAGGTAGGAGCTGGCGCGTCTCGACCACCTGGGTGCCGGCCGACACGAACCGGGTCGAGACGATGAGGACCTGGTCGACCTCCTCGGAGAGGAAGAGGGGCGTGACGGCGTCGGCGACGCGGCGGGCGTCTTCGAAGGTGGGTCGGTCCGAGAAACCCGAGAACGACTCCTCCACCGCGATGCGGCGGAACCGGAAGTAGGACTGGGCCTTGCGCCCGATGCCCATGAGCACGTTGTCGACCGAGGATGCCTCGAAGCCCCGCACCGTCCGCTCGGCGAGACGAAGGACGTTGGCGTTGTACGCACCGCACAGCCCGCGATCGGCGACGACCGCCAACACCAGGACGCGCTGCGGCGATTCGGGCACACCGAGCACCCTGCCGGCGGTGTGCCCCGCATCGGCCGCCGCCTCGGCGAGGATCTCGGTGATCCCCTTCAGGTAGGGGCGGAACCCGGTCAGGCGATTCTGGGCCCGCACGATCTGGGATGCCGCGATCAGCTCGAAGGCCCGCGTGATCTTCTTGGTCGACTGGACGGTGCGGATGCGCCGCCGCAGCACCTTCTCCTGGCCACCGGCCACCGCTCAGTCACCCTCGATCGCGACGAAGGTGTCCTTGAAGGCCTGGAGCCCGGCCTTGAGCTCGGACTCGTCGGGCAGGGCCCCGGTGCTGCGGATGGAGTCGAGGATCTCGGGGTGGTTGGCTCGCATGAACTCGAGGAGCTCCACCTCGAACCGGCGCACCTCGGTCACCGCCACGTCGTCGACCCAGCCGTTGGAGCCCGCGTAGATCACGATGACCTGTTCCTCGACCGGCATGGGGGCGTTCTGGGACTGCTTCAGCAGCTCGGTGAGGCGGTATCCCCGATCGAGCTGGGCTTGGGACACCTTGTCGAGCTCGGACCCGAAGGTGGCGAAGGCCTCGAGCTCGCGGAACTGGGCGAGGTCGATCTTGAGGGTCCCCGCCACCGAGCGCATCGCCTTGACCTGGGCGGCACCACCTACGCGGGAGACCGAGATACCCACGTTGATGGCCGGCCGGACCCCGGAGTAGAAGAGCTCGGATTCGAGGTAGATCTGGCCGTCGGTGATGGAGATCACGTTGGTGGGGATGTAAGCGGACACGTCGCCGCCCTTGGTCTCGATGATGGGGAGTGCCGTGAGCGACCCGCCGCCGCGCTCGTCCGACAGCTTGGCGGCCCGCTCGAGCAGGCGACTGTGGAGGTAGAAGACATCGCCGGGGTAGGCCTCACGGCCCGGAGGCCGGCGCAGCAGCAGCGACATCTGGCGGTACGCCTCGGCCTGCTTGGACAGGTCGTCGTACACGATGAGGGCATGCTCGCCGTTCTCCATCCAGTGCTGCCCCATCGCACACCCGGCGTAGGGGGCGATGTACTTGAACGGGGCCGGCTCCGACGCGGGCGCCGAGACGACCACGGTGTACTCCATGGCGTCGTGCGCCTCGAGGGTGGCCACCGTCTGGGCCACCGACGACCCCTTCTGGCCGATGGCGACGTAGATGCACTTCACCCCCAGGCCCTTCTGGTTGAGGATGGTGTCGACGGCCACCGTGGTCTTTCCGGTCTTGCGGTCGCCGATGATCAACTCGCGCTGACCCCGACCGATCGGGGTCATGGAGTCGATGGCTTTGATCCCCGTCTGGAGAGGCTCCTTCACGGGCTGCCGGGCGACGATGCCCGGCGCCTGGACCTCGAGCCGGCGCGTCTCGGTCGAGGCGATGGTGCCCTTCCCGTCGATGGGCTCACCGAGGGGGTTCACGACCCGACCGAGGAGCCCGTCGCCGACAGGCACCGACAGGATGCGCCCCGTGGCGCGCACCAGCTGCTCCTCTTCGATGTGGGCGTCACTGCCCAAGACGACGGCACCCACCGTGTCCTCGTCGAGGTTCAGGGCGATGCCCAGGGTTCCGTCCTCGAATTCCAGCAGCTCGTTCACCGCCACCATGGGCAGTCCACTGATCCGAGCGATGCCGTCACCCACTTCGGTGATGCGCCCCACCTGCTCGGCGGAGACCTCGGGTGTGTACTCGGTGACGTGTCGCTGCAATGCCGCCGCGATCTCGTCGGCATTGATCGTCAACTCTGCCATCAGGTGTGTGCTCCTCGGGTAGCCCCCTCGTGCTTGAGGAGGTTTTCTTCCAGTTGTTCGAGACGGCGCTCTGCGCTGGAGTCGACGAGAAGATCGCCGATTTGGATCACGGCGCCGCCCAGAATCTCGGGTGCAGCCAGGATCTGCAGCTCCACCGGTTGGCTGGTGAGGCGTTCCAGGGCTTCGGACAGGATGCGGTGCTCGTCGGCGTCGATGGGGAGCCCCGTATAGACCCGCGCCACCCGCCAGCCCCGGGCCCGGGCCGCATGCTCGGCGAGCCAGTCCAGTGAGGCGGCGAGGTCGCGGACCCGTCCCTGGATCGTGACCTTGACGAGTCGGAGGGTGGCGGGCCGAACCTTGTCCCGGAGGAGGTCGTCGAGGATCTGCTCCCGGCTCTCGATGGCCACGGTCGTGTCGGCGAGCACGCTGCGCAGCGCGTTGGTCGACTCGACCACGCGGGCGAACCGGAACAGCTCGTCCTCGATCTCTTCGAGGTCGGAGGTCTCGGGGACGTCTTCGAAGACGGCATCGGCGTATCCCGCCACGTATTCGCGCCACGCCGTCCGACTCACGATCGGCTCTTCCGCCCTCAGCTCCTCGGGGGGGAGGTCGTGCATGTGGCGGGCCAGTTCGTAGAGCTCGTGGATCACCGTGGGAAGCTCCTCGACGCGCCCGGTGTCGACGGCCCGCAGCACGATCTTCAGGGCCAGAGGATGGACCCGCGTGGCCAGCAGATCCTGGAGCACCGCCTTGCGGGCGGAGGTGGGCACGGCGAAGTCGGTGAGCACGACCGCCAGCTCGTTGGTCCGGGACACGAGATGGGCGATGGCGTTCACGTCCTCGGCGATCTGCGCGCCGAGCGGGTCCCTGGCCACGTCGGTCAGAAGTGCCGTCGTGTAGCCCCGCAGCGAAAACTTCACGCTCTGCTCTCTCCTCTTTGTCGTCTTTGTCGCTCAGCCTGGTTCGGCGGTGTCGTGGAAGGCGTCATGGGGCCCGACGGTCAGCTGTCGGAGCCGCCCACCGAGGTGCCCACCGACGCCCGCAAGGCGGTGACCGCCTCGTCGATCAACGACCGGTGGGTGGACTCGTCGATCTCTCGACCGATGACCTGACGAGCCACCGAGATCACGAGCGCGCCGACCTTGGTGCTGACCTCGTCCACCGCTCGCTGGCGCGACCCGGCGATCTCGGCCTCCGCCCTGGCCACCAGCCGTTCGTATTCGAGTCGTCCCCGCTCCTCGGACTGGGCCTTGATGCGCTCCGCCGCCTTGTTGGCCGCCGCCACGATCTCCTGCGCCTGCCGGCGGGCCGCGTCGATGGTCTCCTGGCGCTGGTGGCTCGCCTCGGCAGCCTCGACGCGCGCCGTCTCGGCCGCTTCGAGCGACGAACGGATCAGCTCCTGGCGGTCCCCGAGCGTCTTGTTGAGCACGGGCAGCAGGTACTTCCCGATCACGCCCAGGACGATGAGGAAGGCGACGACCTCCACGATGAGGGTCGCGTTGGGAACCAGGAAGTTGCTACTCGCCATCATGTCGTTCTGCCTCTGTTCGGAATTGGGTTGGAAGTCGGGCGCCGACACAGAGCGCGACGCCCTCGGCGACCGAGCACGTCGGCATGCCGGCCCCGGCACACCAGTCGCCCCGTACCCGCGTCAACGGGCCCGGAGCACACGAGCGCTGCTGCGTGATCAGGGACCACCCTTCTTGTAGAGCGAGAAGACGAAGAGGGCGGTGAAGGCCAGGTTGATGAAGTACATGGCCTCGACGAGACCGACCGTGAGGAACATGATCGTGAACAGCCGACCCTGTGCCTCGGGTTGCCGGGCTACGCCGGCAATGGTCTGGCTACCGGCGAGTCCGTCGCCGATAGCGGCGCCGACGGCTCCGCCGCCCATCAGCAGGCCACCGCCGACCATGGCACCGGCGAGGCTGATCGCGTGGTCGAGCCCTGGATCTGACATTGGTGATGCTCCTTTTGGTGTGTGTTGTCGCGAGATCTTGTGTATGGCCGAGAGGCCGTTGTCCGGGAAATGCGCCTGGAGTCGTCCCCTTTAGTGCGCCTCGCTCATGGCGCTGTCGAAATAGAGGATCGTGAGCAGAGCGAAGATGAAGGCCTGGATGGCCCCGATGAAGAGGTCGAAGACCTTCCACACCGGGTTGAGGATGATGGTGGCGACGTCACCGATCGGGACGTGCGAGATCGACCAGACCCCGAGGGCCGCGATGAGGGCGAGCATGAGCCCGCCCGACAGGAGGTTGCCGAAGAGTCGAAGGGCCAGGGTCAACGGCTTGGCGATCTCTTCGACCCCGTTGATGAAGATGTTGACCGGGAACAACGCCTTGGGAAAGGGCTGGCTCACGTAGTGCCGGACGTAGCCGACGACCCCCCGAGCCCGGATCGAGGCGATGTGCACCGGGATGATCACGATCAGCGCCAGGGCGAGAGTGACGTTGATGTCGCTGGTCGGAGGCGCGATCCACTCGATCTCCGATCCGATGCCCAGGACCGAGAACCAGTTGGCGACGAGGATGAAGACGAAGAGTGTGACCGCCAGGGGCACCACGGCCGCCCCCCGGGGGCCGATGGTGCCTTCCACCTGGGTCCGGACCGCATCGACCCCCATCTCCCAGGTGAGCTGCAGTTTCCCCGGTACCCCGCTGGTCGCCTTCGCCCGCAGGTAGAGACCCATGGCGATGACGATGATCATGGCGACGACCGTCGACCAGATCGTGTCCAGGTCGAGGCCGTCGCGCTGGACGTGCGTGCCGACGTTGATGTCGGACGCCAGGAGGTGGATGACGCCGGTCATCCGTCCTCGTTGTCCACGAAGGGCGTTCCCATGGTCGAGTCGCCCATGAGGGGGTTGCGAAGCATCGAGACGACCACGTTGGCGAGCAACGAGAACTGGAAGACGGCCAGGCCGATCAGCGTCCCGAAGCCGAGCTGCTCGACGAAGAAGGTGATGCCCAAGGCGATGACGCTGATCACCCCGAGCCGACCGAGCGTGTTGAACACCAACGGCCTCCGCTTGTTCTCGTCTGCGGATCCCGCCGCCTTGACCGTGGCGCGCGAGATGAGACGGAAGTTGACCAGCGCCATGGCCAAACCCAGGCAGATCCCGAGACCGACGAGCGGGTACCCGGCGACGACACCGATGGCGAGCGCGCCCGCCCCCACTCCCATCGAGACCAGGGCCGTGCGCCGGGCGACCGTCGAGATCTGGGGGACCGAGAAGCTCGAGAAGAGGTTGACCATCACGGCATGCCTACCCGACCGGGGCGCGCCCACCCCGGTGCGACGTGGCCCTCGACTACAGGAGCTTGCGGATCTGGTGCACCGTGGCGCCGACGGCCGAGGTGATCCCGACGGCCAGCCCGATCAGCGTGCCGATGGGGCTCGTGTGCAGCCAGGCGTCGATGGCCAGGCCGACGCCCAGCGCGATGCCGATCATCAACGCCGATGCCAAGCCGATGGTCATGAGATCGAAGACCCTCGGCGGGGGCTTCTCCTCCACGTCCTCTCGCTTGGCGCGCGTCGCTCAGAGGGCAGGTGCCGTGCATTGCCTGGGCTGGCCCGAGGTCACTCGGTGTGCCCGGCGCTTGCACCGACTGCAACCATGGCCCGGGTCCGTTCATCGGAGCCGACTGGGAGCGGGAAGCGCACACCACAATCTTCGCATCCACCCCCCGAGCGCGGCAAAACGGGCCTGAGCCAGCCACTATTTGCGCCCTGCAAAGAGATCTCGGCCCTAGGGGAGGTCCTTGACTCGGGAAGCGACGTGGGTGACCGGAGTCACGGTGCGGGGCACATCGCCCCCGCCGGCCCTGATCCCGTTGCCGGCTTTCTCCCCGATTTCGCCGTTTTCCTGGACTCCCCCGACCGCCAATCCCTCCAACGGAGCGCCGGTTCGGGAGGCCTCGGATGTGACGCCGTGCCCGGCGGGGGCCTTGGTCTTCTCCGCGCCGTTGCCGTTGGCCGTGTCCTTGCGCAGGCCCGGATGGAACAGCGTGTACAGCGCAAGCCCGAGGACGATGACTCCGAAGGGGATGACGGCGTTGCCCTTCTTGTCGAAGAGGGGATACAGCAAGAAGGCGGAGAGCACCGCCGTCCAGGCCCACAAGATGGCGACCGTGCGGCGAGGGCCGTGGCCGAGGCGCAAGAGACGGTGATGGACGTGGTTCATGTCCCGGGTGTGGAACCCGGTGCCCTTGGCGGTGCGTCGGATGAAGGCGAAGGCCATGTCGGCGATGGGCACGCCGAGGATGAACACCGGGATGAACAGCGGTGCATAGAAGAAGTAGGTCTGGCCGCTGATGTCAGGGGTCCGCCCCCCGATCAGCATCGTCGACGCCGCCAGGAGGAGGCCGAGGAACAAGGCGCCGGCATCGCCCATGAACGCTCGGGCGGGATGCAGGTTGTGGGGCAAGAAGCCCATGCACACCCCGAAGGCCACCACCGCCACCAACGGTCCCAGATTGTCGGCGGGGAGCTCCCCCAAGAAGATGAGGCGCAGGCCGTAGATGGCGAGGGCCCCCGACGCGATGGCCACGATGCCGGTGGCGAGCCCGTCGAGCCCGTCGATGAGGTTCACGGCGTTGGTGATCACGATGACCCACAACGCGGTCAGAAGCGGCGTCACGTCGGGCGAGAGCACGTAGAAGCCCACGAAGGGGATCTTGAACTGGAACATGGTCACGCCCAGGAAGACGAGGATCATCGCGGCGAGGACCTGCCCGGCCATCTTGGCGGGCGCCGACATCTCCCTGAGGTCGTCGATGAACCCCACGCCGAAGATGACTGCGGCGCCGAGCACCAGGCCGAGCGGTTCGGAGGACCCCGCGAAGAGCCCGTGCAGCTGTCCCAGCTGGGACGCCACCAGAATCGCCACCAGGAATGCCAGGAACATGGCGATGCCACCCCCGTAGGGGGTCACCCGGGCATGGACACGAAGCTCGTCGGGCTCCACCACGAAATGGAGGCGGGTGGCCAGGTAGCGGATCGGGAACATCGCCACGAACGTGCCCACCGCCGCCACCGCCGCCACCACCAGGTATGCCCCGAGAGGTGGCACGACCTCAGCGGCCTCCGGTCGGACTGCCCAACGCGGGCCTCCTGACGAGCTGCGGGTAGGGAGGGAACCCATCGCACAGCTCGAGCACCTCGCCGCGCACCTCCCGCAACGCCGACTCGTCGGCGCGCTGGCGCAGGGCGCGGCCGATCAACGCCCCGATGCGGGCCATCTCCTGGGGCCCCATGCCCGCCGTCGTCTGGGCGGCACTCCCGAGCCGCAGCCCCGAGGTCACAAAGGGCGAGCGGGGATCGTCGGGGATGGTGTTGCGGTTCAGGGTGATCCCGGCCCGGTCGAGGACCTCTTGCGCCTCCTTGCCGGTGAGCTCGGCGTCGAAGGGGCGGAGGTCGATCAGGATGAGATGGTTGTCGGTCCCTCCCGAGACGAGCCGGAACCCCTCCGCCGCCAGGGCCAGGGCCAGGGCGCGCGCGTTGGCGACCACCTTGCTGGCGTAGTCGCGGAACGACGGCAGCGACGCTTCTCGGAAGGCCACCGCTTTGGCCGCGATGACGTGCTCGAGCGGACCACCTTGGAGGCCGGGAAAGACAGCCGAGTCGATGGCCTTGGCGAAGCCTTGATCGCAGAGGATCGCCCCACCCCGTGGCCCCCGCAGGGTCTTGTGCGTGGTGAGCGTCACCACGTCCGCCACGCCGACGGGGTTCGGGTGGACGCCGCCGGCCACCAGTCCGGCCGGATGGGCGATGTCGAACATCAAGAGGGCCCCCACGGCATCGGCGATCTCCCGGAACGGCTGGGCGTCGATGAGCCGGGGATAGGCCGTGGCACCGGCGACGATGAGCTTGGGGCGTTCACGTTTGGCGACCTCGGCGACCTCGTCGAAGTCGATCGTCTCACCCGGCGCCGAAGGGTCACCCGAGGCCGGCGTCACCCCATAGGCGACGAAGTGCCAGATCTTGCTCGTGATGCTCGCCGGCGAGCCGTGGGTGAGGTGACCCCCGTGGTCCAGGCTCATGGCCAGGACGGTGTCCCCGGGCTCGAGCAGGGCCTGGTACACCGCCAGGTTGGCGGTGGCCCCGGCATGGGGCTGGACGTTGGCGTGCTCCGCCCCGAACAGCGCCTTGGCCCGGTCGCGAGCGAGGTTCTCCACCTCGTCGATGACCCGGTTCCCGCCGTAGTACCGGCGACCGGGATATCCCTCGGAGTACTTGTTGGTGAGCACCGATCCCGAGGCGGCCAAGACCGCGGTCGAGGTGAAGTTCTCCGAGGCGATCAGCTGCAGCGTCGTGGACTGGCGGTCGATCTCATCACCCAACAGCGCCATGACCTCGGGATCGTCGGCGAGCCATTCGTCGAAGGGGGACGACGCCCGGCCGGCGCCGTCACGTGCATCGGTCATCTCGGTCCTCTCTCGCACTGCGTCGCGTTCGACCTCGTCCTCGGCAGACGTGGCGGGATCGACGAATTCGTGCCCCGGCTCGGCCGGGCACCTCCGGGGAGCTCGTTCGGGGGGTGGCCGACGTGGCCGAAACCGACCGCGATACGCATCGCCGAAGCATACCGAGGGCCCCGCGCCGGCCTGGGGGCTCCCCCGACCCCGAAAGCTACGCTCGGCCCCCGTGGCCCTCGACCCTCACACGCCGGTGCTGGTGGGGGTGGGTCAGGTCACCGAGCGCCGAGACCCCGAGGTGGCGATCACCGAGCGGGCCGAACCGGTCGAGCTCATGGCGAGGGCACTGCGCGCGGCGGCCGAGGACTGTGGCCCCGGGGGGATCGGCCGGGCCCTTTTGGACCGAACCCAGTCCCTCCGGGTGATGGTCCCCTTGAGCTGGCGCTACGCCAATCCGGGCCTGCTCGTGGCGCAGCGCCTCGGGATCGCGCCGCACGAGCTGGCGCTCACCGCCATCGGGGGGAACAACCCCCAGACCGTCGTCAACCAGACGGCGCTTCTGATCGCGGCGGGAGAGCTCGAGGTCGCGCTCATCACCGGGGCCGAGTGCACCTACACCCGCCTGGCCGCCCGGCGCGACCCGCAACGCCCGACCCTGGCGTGGACGACGCAGCCCGACGACACGGCACCCCCGGTCATGCTGGGCACCGACCGTGTCCCGGTCACCGAGATCGAAGCAGCCCGGGGACTCGACCGACCGCTGCGCGTCTTTCCGCTGTTCGAGAATGCGCTGCGCGCCGAATCGGGGCGGACGATCGAAGAGCACCAGCGGGCCGTCTCGGAACTCTGGGCACGCTTCTCGTCGGTGGCGGCGACCAATCCCTATGCCTGGTCGCGCCAACCTCGGACCCCCGAGGAGATCCGGACCGTCACGATCTCCAACCGCATGGTGTCGTTCCCCTACCCCAAGCTGATGAACGCCAACGATCGCGTCGACCAGGGCGCGGCGCTGATCCTGTGCTCGGTCGACGCGGCGCGCCGGGCGGGGGTGGCCGAAGACCGCTGGGTCTTTCCCGTGGCAGGAGCCGACGCGCACGACCACTGGTTCCTCTCGCACCGCCAAGACCTGCGGTCGTCGCCCGCCATCGCGGCCGCCGGCAAGGGGGCCCTGTCACTCGCCGGCGTCGGGATCGACGACATCGCGCACGTCGACCTGTACTCGTGCTTCCCGTGCGCCGTGCAGATCGCCGCGCGCGAGCTGGGGCTCGCCCTCGACGATCCGGGCCGTTCTCTCACCGTCACGGGTGGGCTCGGGTTCGCCGGCGGTCCGGGGAACAACTATGTGAGCCATTCCATCGCGGCGATGGCCGAGCGTCTGCGCGCTGATCCGGGTTCTCTCGGCCTCGTGACGGGACTGGGGTGGTACTGCACCAAACACGCCGTCGGCGTGTGGTCGACCACGCCGCCCGCCTCGGGGTTCCGTCACGAGAGTCCTCAGGACGCCGTGGACGCCGGGCCCCAACGCACCCCGGCCGCGGATTTCGAGGGTGACGCCACCATCGAGTCCTACACCGTGGTGCACGACCGCGAGGGGGAGCCCGAGCTCGCCATCGTGGCCCTGCTCACCCCGGACGAGCACCGGACGTGGGGGAACATCTCCGATGGCGACGACATGCGGAGCCTGATGGCGGAGGAAGGGTGCGGCCGCAAGGCGCGCCTGGGGGCCGGGGGCCGAGCCGAGCTCCGGTAACCCGGCGACGGGCCCGGCGGCGAATTCGACGTCATGCCGTCAGTCGGGCCCGAGGCGTGGTGCCTGGGGCCGATGACGACGGATCGTCAGATGTCGTCGACGCCGCTGAGGTCGACGCCGGCCGCCAGGAGCTGAGCCTCCAGAAGTGACCAGTCGTAGTAGTCCCGCCACGACGCGATCAGCCCGTCGCCGTCGAAGTCGAAGATCCCCGCGACGGGCACCGCCATCGGGGTGTCATTGATCACGAACCGGTCGACACGCTCGGTGAAGACCGTGTCGCCCACCACTTCCAACCTCTTGAACTCGAAGGAGAAGTCCGAGGCGAAACCGGTCTGAAGCTCGAAGACGGGGCGGAGTTCGTCGGGGCCCTTGGCCGCGTCGCGGTTCGCCTCACTCCAGGTGCCGTCGGGGGCGAAGAAAGCGGTGAGCCGCCCGGGATCGCGCTCGACCCAGGCACCGAAGAAGGCCCGCACCGTCGCCTCGTGATCCGCTGACATCGTTGCCCCTTTCATTCGTCCCACATCTCGTTCGGGCCCACATCCGCCACGGCCCGATTGCCAGGTGTGAGCCTGCCACACCCGAGGGATCCCGGACCCGCTCTGTCGTGTGGTCGACGCCGCTCAACCGACCCCGAGCACAGCCGCCACGTCGGCCCAGGGCACCGCACCCTCTCGTAGGCACCGCGGGGTGTCGTCGAGCACCGAGACCACCGTCGACGTCGCCCCGGCACAGCGACCGCCGTCGACCACCACCACCCGCGAGCCGAAGACGCGCGCCACCGAGGCGGCATCGGTGCACGGCGCCTCACCGTGGAGGTTGGCACTCGTGGTGGCCAGGGCACCGACGCCGTTGCAAAGGGCTCGAGCCACGCGGTGATCGGGAAGCCGCAGTCCGATGGTCCCGACACCGGCGCCGAGAGCCCAGTCGAGACCACGCCGACGGGGCACCACCACGGTGAGAGCCCCCGGCCAGAACGCCTGCGCCAGGCGTCGGGCCGTCGGTGAGAGGCCTCCCGGCCCGGCCAGGGCGTCGGCCTGGTCGACCGATCCCACCAGGACCGGCAGGTCGAGCGACGCGGGCCGGGCTTTGAGTGCGAACAACGCGTCGGTGGCTCCCGGGCGAGTGGGATCGACGGCCAGCCCGTAGACGGTGTCGGTGGGGATGGCCACGACGGCCCCGGCGCGCAGGGCGGCCACCGCATCCTCGAACCCTCTCGATCCCGGGTCGGTCGGGTCCCGGCCCTCGGGGTCGCCCCCGGCACCCCCAGAGGCATCGGCGGCTCGGGGCGTCACTGCGTCACCGGGGCGAGGACCGGGCCACGAGCATGCGCGGTCGACCGGCCAGGTCGTCACGGACCTCGACCCGGTCGAAGCCGAGGTCGGTGGCTCGCCTGCGCACCGCCTCGGCCTGGGCCGGGGCCAGTTCCACCACGAGGCTCCCCCCGGGGGCGAGCCAGCGGGGCGTCTCTTCCAAGAGCACTTCGATGGCCTCGAGGCCGGTGGGGCCGGGGACGAGCGCTCCGACCGGCTCGTAGTCGCGGACCCCGGCCTCGAGCACCTCCCATTCCGCCGCCGAGACGTAGGGCGGGTTGGACACGACCAGATGGAGCGCTCCGGCCACCTCGGCGGGAAGGGCCTCGAACCACGAGCCCCGGGCCACCCGGACCCGGGCGGCCGCCAACGGGTCGTGCCGCGCCAGCGCGGCGAGATTCTCGGTGCACAGCTCGAGAGCACCCGCCGAGATGTCGGTCGCCCACACCTCGAAGAGCCGAGACGG
>Ga0187890_10001154_pt1 | contig 19175 bp, 20 predicted proteins | sample June2016WEW_21_1_FD_133005 | JGI IMG/M metagenome (GOLD analysis project Ga0187890, IMG submission 133005) | Peatland microbial communities from SPRUCE experiment site at the Marcell Experimental Forest, Minnesota, USA - June2016WEW_21_10 | ecosystem: Environmental > Terrestrial > Soil >... | reverse complement strand
TGTCCAATAATTCGGCGGTGGGAATTTGACGAGCTGAGATACGGCTGAGCCGGGCAGCGTAGTTCTGCAGCCATTTCAGTTCTCCTCCTGATTTTCCCTGGTTGGGTCACCGCCATCAGTTGGACGTGATTGAATGTCATCAGGAAGAGAATCGCGTGCTCAAGTGCCGCCTGGGAGGGCGGCGAATAACCGGTAGGTGAGTTGTGCATGGGATTTCCGGGGAGCGAAGCTAGCCTAGCCTGCAGCGAGATCTGCAAGCAGCAGATCGGCGACAGCTTCTTCATGTACGGTGCGACGTTCCCTCTGCATCGCTTCCGCCAAGGCGGGGCACCACGGCGTCGCGAGCGTTGGTCTTTTCAATGCCTTGCCTTTCGGCGCCGCGAGGTAGTCGTCCGGTCCCATACGCCACGGCTCCGCCCCATAATCCATGATGATCGCGCTCGCAATTTCGATCCCTTTGCCGTCCAAGTCACCGTGATAGCGTAAGCGTGCGCCCGCCGCCACAAGTTGCCGCAAGAGGATTTTTACAGGCGTGGCGGGCTGACCGTTGACGCAGACCAGCGGAGCGCATTGACTCGCGAGCTGACGGGCAGCCAACGCGACAATAGTTGGATTTTCGCAGACGAAAATTCTGCGAGAGCTAATCGCCTGCTCGTGGTCCAGCGGATAGCGCATGAGCCAGCGCAGCGACAGGTGCAGGGGTTCGCCGGCTAGTGATGCCGTGCGCAGCAGTCGGGCCAGCGCTGAATCACTGCCGGCCGGCAGGTTGAGAAGCAGGGCGGGAGTGCTGAGTTCATCGAGGTAGATTCCGACACTGGCCCAAGCCGAACGACGGCCTTCCGCGTCGTCTTCGAACGGCACACCGGCGAGCCGTGTGGCCGCACGGAGCGCCAGCGTGGCCCGGGCGGTGCCTGCATCGAGGGCATGAGCATCTCCAAACAGGCGCGCGGCAAACCCTGCTAGCGGTTCGGCCCGCGCGGGCAGCGCGGCGACAACCATTGCTACTTCAGAGAGCAATTCGGATCCACGCGCAGGATCGCCCGCCGCTAGGCGTTTCAACATACCCTGAGAGGCGAGTTCCTCGAGCCACGTTACCAAGGGTTGGCTTACGTTTGACCATCGGTCATGCGCCTCGGCGAACACACGATTCCAAGCGGCTTCCACGGCGGCGGCGAGGTAGCGCCGGTTGACGACAGCTCCCGTGAGCGTTTCCACTGCGACTGTCAGGTCGGGGGCAACGCCGGCTTCGCGGAGGAGTATGGCCAACTCGTCCAAGTCGATCATGAGGGAGCGGCCCACCGTGGACCGGCGCGCGAACAGGTCGTCGCAAGCCTGACGCTCTTCGGGTGTCGCGTCGCGCAGCGTAAACCGCCCAATGAGTTCACGACCGAGTTCCAGCCTTCGGCGCAACGCGTCGCGTAGCCTTCCCAGGGCTGGAGAGCCCTTTGCGAGGACTCCCTGTCGACGAGCTCCGCGCCTCCAAGCGAGGGAAGCCTGGGGTAAAATTGCGTGAGCAACAGTCTTCGACATCCGATCTTGATGAGATCCGTCGGCAGCGCGCGAGGACTGGCGCGCCAAATATGAGCCGGGCAAGAACAGCTGATTGATGCCAACCGGTTACTTTGTGACGCCCTATGAGTATGCAGAGCCGCAATGGCTGCGCGCACTGGAGCGTCGTGCGTATGGCATCAAGAAGTTGTCTACCGGGATCGCGGACGCGATCGAAACCGGCACGATGAACCCAGCCGATGATCATCTCAACGACTTGCTGAAAGAACACTTCCCGGCGATATAAATGAGGAGTACCTACTCGGGACCCGCAATTCGGTGATCGGCGAGGCGCGGTACCAAATTAATCCGACGGTGAACTGCGGTCGTTGCGACCAACAGATGCATGTCTGAATATCGTCCCCAGCATCACCCCCGAAGGCTCGCGGAACTCGCCCCCAGTAAGGTTTGGCAAGTAAAAAAGCGATTTATGGAAATGGTCGGGGTGACAGGATTTGAACCTGCGACTCCTACGTCCCGAACGTAGAGGCACACAATACCAATCTTCTCACATAATATTGCCGCAAGCGGGGAAGGCAATCGCGATATCGACGGAATGGTCTTCAAAACTAGCCGGTTTCCAATCAGCCTAGCGCCTCGCGCTTGCCAAGGCACTGGAAATGTATATACTATGGCTATACATAGTATTTGGCGTTTTGAGGGCATCATGTCCGGACAATCCGTTTTGAAATGGGGCAACAGCCTCGCGTTCCGTATCCCGGCCGCCATCGCCAAGCAAATGGCCTTGAGCGTCGGAGAGCAAGTGGAGTTTCATTTCGACGGTGAGAAGTTGATCATCGAAAAATCCGATGAAGTCTCCCCCTTCAGCCATCGCGATCTGATGAGGGCATTGAAGCGGGCCAAGCGACAGCGCCAGGAGAAGGTCGACTTCGGCGCGCCGCGAGGCAGGGAAATTCTGTAGAGGGCGCGCCGATGGCCATCGCGCCTGGGGATATAGTGGAGATCGATGCGGAGGCGGCGATCGGCCATGAGCAGCAGGGGCGCCGCCCGGCGCTGGTCGTGTCGGTCGAGGCCTTGCAGAGCGCTTTGGGGTTGGCGATGGTGTGTGCCATCACGACCCATGGGGGCCGCTCCGAGGGCGCGCGCAACGATCTAGAAGTGCCCATCCCGCCCGGGCTTCCAGTGCACGGCGTTGTGCTGCCTCACCAAATGCGCACGATCGACTTGAAGGCGCGTAGCTCGAAGAAGCTTTGTTGCGTGCCGCGAGCGACACTCCAGGCCACGCGCTCGCGTCTGAAGACGCTACTCGGGCTTTAGCGCGACCGCACGTCGCGGCGATTTTCCCGCGCCGAAACAGGAACCGTTCCCGGAACCGCGAGCATCGTAGACCTGCAACCTGCCCATCCTCGATCGCTTACGGATTACCTCGTTCGCGATCGCCCACCTGCGTCGATTGGCCACGATGTGTAATCCCGCTTCAGCGAGTTTTTGAAAGCGAGCCTCACGGAAGGGCCGCAAGTCGTCACATTGCGCAGCGTCGAGACGGCAGTCCTCGTGCCGATGCGGGAATGGCGCAACCTGCGTGAGCGAGCGCGTCCGAGTTTGAAGACGTTGCTTCTTGTTCCGGAGCTTCGAGGGGAACTCAACATCCCGCCACGTGGGCGGATGCGACGCCGCACACTACGAACCACCGGCTGACTGAGAACTTTAAGACGCTGCAGGCGGCTCCAGCGCACCCGATCGTAAACCCGTGGATCAAAAGCGCAAGGTTGACCAATGGCCGGCATGCCGCAGAGGCTCTTTTGCCGTCGGCAAGTAGCTCGCCGAGGGATGAAAGCGCCACGCGCGGGCGAAGCCGCGCGACGAGGGTCGCCGTCGCAACCTGCCGGTGCATCGTCCTCAGCCAAGGCGTGTCGCGGACGTCACACCAAATGGGAAGAACGGATCTCGGCACCTCGTGTAGTGGCAGCCGCGGAAAGTACCGCAGAGCACGATAGGAGAGACTGTTTGTATGCAGCATGGGACGCTCCCGTAATAGAGACAAACCACGCCTATAGAGTCCCACTCGAGCGTTGTCGTGATCTTGTATTTGAGGGGCGTAACTGTCCATTCCTGTGGTGGGCCAAGGGTCTGACGCGATGCATCACGTTGATCTAACGGAAAAGCGCTATTGGCGGCGCTGGAGTTTACGACTACCTTTCGGGCAACTGCCCCGGGCGCAGTGTCGGCGGAAGATTGCGAAAATTCTCTACGATCCGCCAGCGATCGACGCGCGGGCCGGCTTCGAGCATCAGAACGGACAAGCCTGCATCGAGCATCTGCTGAGCGATCAGACAGCCCACGACGCCAGTTCCCACAATGACCACGTCGGCACCGTCTTCGTTTGCCATCGGCGAATCCCATTCTCCGAATCCCAATCGAATCAGAAAGTCGGCATCGAGTCGAGCGGCGGCGCCTCTGAGGTCCATCCGTTTGGGCCTGAAATGGCGTAAGTTGGTATTGTCATGACGTCGATCGTCGGCTGATACATGAGCGCTAATTCGTAAGCAAATACCTCGGCGCCTGGTGCATCGACGGTCACGCCGAGGTGCCAGGCTGAAATGATGAGCAGCGCGGTGTCCTTGAGAGGGCCGTCCGGGACATCCGAGAAGAACTCCTCGACGATTCTCGCGTTCTTCTTCTTGGCGATGTCGAGCAGGGCAGCGACGTGTGCGCCAAACTCGACGTCCTTCGTTCGAAGCGCAGCAGCCAGCCTCAAACCGACGTCCCGATCGAGCTGGTGCGGAATCAACAGCGACGAGAGTTGCATGAATTGGCTTGCGAAATCAGCGGTCGCTGAATCCCCGGTTGCGACCGGCATTCTCGTGCCCGCGGCTAAGCCGCCCAGCAGGAGGCCGCCGCCGACGATGATCTTCCGGCGAAACAGACTGAAGTCCGGCGGCGCATCGTCGCGATCCGAAGGACTCATTAGGAATCACCGCCGGCCTTAACGCCCTTTTTCGGAACGAAAGAGTCCTTGAAGCCCGGCTTCAGCACGATATAGGCGCGGCGCCATGGCTGATCGTCGATCAGGCGCCATTTGTGGCCGGTGCCGATATTGTCCTCAGCAAGGAGCACATCGCCCGGCCGCAACACGAATGTCTCTCCGCTGGGGGTGGTGAATTCAAGCGTCCCCGACAGTGTAATCACATATTGAGGCTCCGGGTCAGGATGCCAATCGTACGAAGAATGAGCCGGCGTTTCCTTGAAATGTATAGCGACGACATCGGTGCGCGCCTTCTCGTCGATCGTGCCCTCGAGCACGTGCGATGCGTTGTCGCTCCCCGTGTAGAGCTTGAATGCTCGTATGCCGGTGCCCGCCGGAGTGATCGCATCCGTGGCTGCGGCGCCGACCGCCGCTTTCCCCAATGTGCATACGCTCGCGGACGCAGCCGCCACTCCCACAACCGCCGCGGCGCGAAACAGATCGCGCCTGCCGAAGTGTGAGTCCACTGAGCTTTCCCGTTGCTTCATGATGGCCCTGTGCAAAAGAATGCCCCCCGACGGGAGCTTGATGTCAACGAATTGCTCCGGCGAGCACTGTCGCGCTGGCGGCACGTCCGTCAATCCTTACTGTTGGTTCGCGGACTCGACTTCGTCGAGAAGAAGTGCAGACCGGGAATTTCCCACGCGCGCGGCGGGTGACAGGATATGGCGAGGTCGCCGAGCGCGCAGGTCCGTGCGCAGTATTCCACGCTCTGCTAGCTCGGCAAGGTTTGAGATGACCGCGCGTGGGGTGGCGTTTCGGGACCGGTGTGGGGCCCTTGGCCGATCGCCCAGTCCCGCCTCACCGTGAGCGTCGAATCGGGCCTTCCATTTATAGAACGACTTGCGCGATAAGCCAAAGTGTCGGCAGGTCTGGGCAACACTCCTAGGCTCAAGACTGGCAGAACCACCGGCTACAAGATCTTTAATCGCTACCGGGAATGCGGGTTACAGGGGCTGAACGATCGCTCGCGCCGCCCCAGGTTCAAATATAACGCATCTTGACCTCGCCATATGCAAGGCATATGCTAACAGCCAGGTGGTCGGATAATATGCGATGAAGCGCGCGCCAATAGGAAAAACCAAAACAGTGACTTCGAAGGCGGCGGCGAAGTCGATATCCAATACCGTCTCCAAGCGGGCGTCCATATTTCGAAACGGGGCGAACCAGGCCGTGCGACTTCCGCAAGAGTTGCGGTTCCCGGCAGAGGTCAAGGAGGTCCGGATTCGAAAGCAAGGGGATGGGTTGCTCATTTCCCCGATCAAGCCAAACTGGGCTTCGTTCTTCGCAATGCAGGTGGACGTACCCGATGACTTTCTGGAAAACCGCGCCGATTCATTCCCGCAGTCTCGTGATGCGCTATGACGGGGTTCATGCTGGATACCGATATCTCCAGCTACATCATCAAGCGGCGACCTGCGGCGCTGGTTGATAAGTTCGAGAAACATTCCGAGACGCTCAATGTGTCGGTGATCACCGCCGCGGAGTTGCGTTTTGGCGCAGAGAAGGCGGGTCGGCCTCAACTCACTGAATTGGTCGAGGCATACTTGGATCGACTTGCGATTCTGGATTGGACCGACGAAGTTACTCCCCACTATGCACGGATCCGCTCAAAGTTGGAACTTTCCGGCAAGCCGATCGGGAACATGGACCTTCTCATCGCTTCCCACGCGGTTTCCCAGGGGATGACTGTGGTCACGAATAATGTCAAACATTTCTCGAATGTGCCCGGCCTCAAGGTGGAGCTGTGGAAGTGATCTCTTGCCCTTGAGGGCCACTCGGACCGCGTCCGACACGCGCGCCTCGACAACGTGCGTCAGACCGTGCAGATCGACTTTGGCGTGGGCGACGCTGTTCATTCTCAACCCCAAGTAATTAACTATCCAGTGCTGCTGACGAGTCCCCCGGTGCGGCTGAATGCATACCCGGTGGAGGCGGCACCGCCGGCGGCGTTGACGGCGAAGTTCCACTCTGAGCCCGTTCATGTCCGCCAGTGGGCTGCATTTGTGCGTAGGATTGGCGAGCCGGCTCTAGCGAACGAATTCTCGCGAGTCCCTGCCGATCTGGCTGAGTTTCTGATGCCCGCGGCCAAGGCAGCGGCGACGTCGGCTGAATATCCTGTTCGTTGGGAGCCGCTGGGTCGGTGGCAGCAGTCGTCAAAGATCTAGAGATGATGACTTCGAATCAAACTCCCGTGCTCACGCCGCACGGACACCTCACGCTCGCCCCGACGGACGAGGCAGGTATCTTGCCAGACAATCTGCGGGAACGTCTGGAGGCTGCGTTTGAGCGCGGTGCCGGACACTGGCTGCTCGAACTCGGGATTCGCGAAGTCGGCACGGCTCTGCCTGCGGATTTTGCGTACTGGCGAGATTTCGCGGTCCGCTACGTCACGATGTTGTGTACGTATGCGCAACCAGACGACGGCGCAAATGCCGCAGCGCTGAGTGTCGTCGCCGCCCCGCCGACGGAAACGCTGGCGGCTCTGGCGAGCGCCGCCCCGCCGATGCCGGGTGGGGAATACCTGAATGCGGATGTGCTTGCGGCGCTTTGGGAGCAGATCGATGCGGCTTGCCGTACCGAATGCACCGATGCGAAGCAAACGCTGCAGCAGTTCCTGAGGGGGAGAAATCCCGCCTGGCACCTCGTGGGCCGCGTGCATTTCAACCTGGCCGAGAATCGCTCCGATGAAGAAGCACCTTTCGCCTTCATTGCGACCTACACGACACGTCTCTCGGCTCAATCTCGCGCGCAGCACCTGCCCCTTGCCGAAGCCCTGCGCGAATACGCCGGCGCGAAGAACAGAGCGCGCCTGCTCTCGCTTCTTAAACCGGTGCAGGAAGCTGGGAGAGGGTGCGCATGGCTCAAGGCCATGGTGGAATCCGGGGAACTCTACCATCCCCTCAGATGGTCCGCGCATGAAGCATTTCAATTCCTGAACGATGTGCCCAATCTCGAGGCCGCTGGGATTGTGGTGCGGGTGCCGAGCGCGTGGGGCTCAGGCCGACCGTCTCGCCCCAAGGTCCGAGCGATCATCGGCGGACGGGTACCTTCCGTTCTCGGCAGGGACGCTCTGCTCGACTTTAAGGTGGAGATGACGCTCGGAGAGGAGCGACTCACGGCGGCCGAAATTCGCGCCCTTCTTAAGGGCTCCGACGGACTGCAATTCCTGCGCGGACGCTGGATCGAGGTGGATCGAGACAAGCTCAAGCAACTCCTCCACCGATTTCGCAAGATAGAAACGGCAGCGGCCGACGGCGGACTGCCGTTCGCCGATGCCATGCGGCTGGTGGCCGGCGTCGCGGTGAACGAGAAGGAGCCGGGTGACCCGTCGGATCCTGACTGGTCGACGGTAAGCGCCGGGTCCTGGCTCGCAGAGGCTCTCAAGGGCCTGCGCAGCCCTGATGGACTCGCCCGCATCGAGCCAGGACCGGCGCTCCAAGCAACATTGCGCCCTTATCAGCAGGCAGGCGTCCGTTGGCTCTATCTGCTGCATCGCCTCGGGCTTGGTGCCTGTCTCGCTGACGATATGGGATTGGGCAAAACCATCCAGGTATTGTCGCTGCTCCTGATTCTCAAGCGTGAATCGACGGCGCGACGGACGGCAACGCCGACGCAAGCCCTGAGCCTGCTGGTGGCGCCCGCTTCGCTTCTGGCGAATTGGGCCGCGGAGATCGAACGGTTCGCGCCAATGCTGAGATTCCTCATCGCCCACCCCTCGGCATCCAGCGCGGCCGATCTCAAGGCAATGACTTCGGAGACGCTCGCGGAGGTTGATCTCGTGATCACGAGCTACGGCGCCTTGTTGCGCTACGAGTGGCTTTCGAGCACCGAGTGGCGGGTTGTGGTTATCGACGAGGCGCAGGCAATCAAGAATCCGGGCGCCAAGCAGACGCGTGCCGTCAAGAAGCTCAACGCCCACACCCGGATCGCGCTCACTGGCACACCGGTGGAGAATCGTCTTGGCGATCTCTGGTCGATTTTCGACTTCACTCATCCAGGGCTGTTGGGCTCCGGTCAGGCGTTCGGGCGGTACGTCCGGCGCCTCGCCGAAGCGAAAACCTACAGGCCGCTACGCGAACTCGTGCGCCCTTATATCTTGCGGCGCCTTAAGACGGACAAGTCGGTGATCGCCGATTTGCCCGACAAGACCGAGATGAAAGCGTTCTGTTACTTGAGCGCCACGCAAGCAGCGCTTTACCAGAAGGCGGTCGAGGAACTCGCGGACTCGCTCGATAGGGCGGAGGGCGTGGGGCGAAAAGGCGTCGTACTGGCGTTCCTGATGCGCTTCAAACAGATCTGCAATCATCCGTCGCAGTGGATCGGCGACGGCGCGTGGGCCGAAACCGAGAGCGGGAAGTTCGCGCGCCTGCGCGAGCTCGCGGAGGTGATCGCAGCCAAACAGGAGAAGATGCTGGTATTTACGCAGTTCCGCGAGGCGACCCAGCCGATTGCCGCGTTTCTCGGGCAGATATTCGGGCGAGAAGGCTTGATTTTGCACGGCGGCACCCCGGTATCGAAGCGCAAGGAACTGGTTCGGCGTTTTCAAGACGACGAGCTGACTCCGTTCTTCGTTCTTTCCCTGAAAGCCGGGGGCGCCGGCCTCAATCTCACCGCCGCCTCGCATGTGGTGCATTTCGATCGTTGGTGGAATCCAGCCGTCGAGAATCAGGCAACCGATCGGGCATTCCGGATTGGGCAGTTCCGCAATGTTCTCGTGCATAAGTTCGTCTGCCGCGGCACTGTCGAGGATAAGATCGATCAGCTGATCGAGTCGAAGCAGACGCTCGTCAAGGACGTTCTCGAAGGAGATACGGAGCTGCAGCTGACCGAGCTCAGCGACAAGGAGTTGCTGAATCTGGTGGCACTTGATATTCATTCCGCTCAGGCAAATGTCTGACACGCATCGATCATCGGGGCGACGCTGATGTATTTTCGCTGGAAACCGTACATTCCCGCGGCGGCGCGCCGGCAAACGGCGGACCGGACGGTCGCGAAGATGCGAAAAAAAGGTCGGATCCTCTCGCCGGTGGCCGCAAGCCGAGGCGCAATTGCGAAATCGTTCTGGGGTAAGGCTTGGTGCCAGAATCTGGAGCGTTATAGCGACTACTCGAACCGTCTGCCGCGCGGCCGCACCTATCTGCGCAACGGCTCCGTGATCGATCTCCATATCGGTCCGGGCGAAGTGACTGCCCAGGTGATGGGATCCAGTCTGTACCGAATCACCGTTAGTATCAGAGAAGTGGCCGGCGCACACTGGCAGGCGATTGCGCGCGACTGCGCCCGCTCCATCGACACGTTGGTCGAGCTGCTCGAGGGGCGACTGTCAACTTCGGTCATGGAGCGCATCACACGGCCGGGGATCGGTCTCTTCCCGTCACCGAAGGAGATTGCTTTCAGTTGCAGCTGTCCGGATTCGGCCGCGATGTGCAAGCATGTCGCCGCGACACTCTACGGAATCGGGGCTCGGCTCGATGTGGAACCGGAACTTCTGTTCGGCTTGCGAAAGGTCGACGCGAAAGAATTGATCGCGCGCGCAGGGGAGGGCGGGACACCGGTTCAAAAACTGCCAGACGCCGGTCGGATTCTAGATTCGTCGAAACTGTCCGACGTGTTCGGGATCGACTTCGGTGGTGTGGATGCGAAGCCGTCTCAAGCCAAGAAAGCGAAGTCAGTGGCCCCTCGTAAGGCCAAGTCCTCCGCTAAACGTGCCGGCAAGCGGTCGGCGCATGGGAAATCTGGAAACGCTCGAGATGTTGTACGTTCGATCGTTCATCCGGCGAAGCGCTCGTGATTTTGCCGACGCCTAAGAAGAGCCGATACGTTGAGCAATTTTCTTGTGCCGTAACAGGAACCGCTTCTGGAACCGCGAGCCACTTGGATCTGGAACCGTAAGCAGGTGACGGCGAAAAAACTTTTAGTAAAATCAATGGTCGGGGTGACAGGATTTGAACCTGCGACTCCTACGTCCCGAACGTAGTGCTCTACCAGGCTGAGCTACACCCCGAAATCGGCGCGTTCAGTGCTTGCGGGCCACGGCGAACTTCGCGAGTTCGCTCAAACCTTCTTTGAAACTGGATTCGGGAAGGGGTGCCAGGGCGGCAAGCGCCTGATCCACCTCGCTTTGTGCGAGGCGCGCAGTGTACGCAAGGCCCCCGAGGCTTGCAACGGCGCGGGTGATCTCCTGCAAATGATCCAGGCCGCCTTCTTCGATGGCCTCTCGAATCATGCGGCGCTGCGCATCGTTTCCATGCTGCAGTGCATAAATAAGCGGCAAGGTGGGTTTGCCCTCGGCGAGGTCGTCGCCCAGGTGCTTGCCAAGTGAGGATTCGTCGGCCTGGTAATCGAGTGCATCGTCCACCAGCTGGAAGGCGGTGCCGATGTGCTTTCCGAAACGCGCGAGGGACTCCTCGATGATCGGGGTAGCATTGCTCAGTACCGCGCCGACCTGTGCGCCGGCCTGGAACAGCCGCGCAGTTTTGCGATTGATGACGTCGAGGTATCGTGCCTCGCTGGTGTTGGAATCGTGCGCATTCATGAGCTGCAGGACCTCGCCCTCGGCAATCGCGTTGGTGGCATCTGCCATGATGTCCATGATGGACATGCGATTGAGGCGCAGCATCATCTGAAAAGCGCGGGAATACAGGAAATCGCCGACCAGCACGCTTGCGGGGTTGCCGAATTCCTCGTTCGCCGTTTTATGGCCGCGCCGGAGCGAGGAGCCGTCGACGACGTCATCATGGAGAAGGGTGGCAGTATGAATGAACTCGATGAAGGCCGCGGCGTCTATGTGTTCCTCGCCCTGATGTCCGCAGGAGCGCGCGGCCAAGAGCACGAGGAGGGGACGCAGGCGCTTTCCGCCCGCATAGATGATGTAGTCGGCGACCCGATTGACGAGGGCGACCTGGCTATATAGACGATGTTTGACGACCCTGTCGACGGCCTCAAAATCGGCGGCTACGAGCTCACGAATCTGTTCTAGTGTCATGCATCGCCCAAGGCTAACGCATCATGGTACATAAGAACTCGACGTGTGGGGGGTGGCGCTACAAAAGCGCGTCCCGGGCCCCTGTTGGAGGCCTCCCACCCCCCGATTTGACCGATTGAGCCCTCCGCCGTACAATTCGCGGCTCTTTTGCGGGCCCTAAAGCTCGCCTAGTCTGGAGCTCAACCATGTATGCCGTGATTGCCACGGGCGGTAAACAGTACCGCGTCCAAGAGGGCGCCGTGCTTCGTATCGAGAAGCTCGATGCGGAGACGGGCGCAAGCGTCGAGTTCGGCCAAGTGCTGCTCGTCGGCGCGGGTTCGAGCGTCACGCTGGGCGCGCCTTTCATAGGCAGCGCCAAGGTCGTCGCCACGGTGCAGAGCCACGGCAAGGGCGACAAGGTGCGCATCGTCAAATTCCGCCGGCGCAAGCACTACAAGCGTGAGGGGACCCACCGGCAGCCCTACACCGAAGTGAAGATCACGCAGATCGTCGCCTAAGGTTCGATGAGGAGATAGCAGATGGCACACAAAAAAGCCGGCGGCAGCACTCGAAACGGCCGCGATTCACACGCCAAGCGACTCGGCGTCAAGAAGTTCGGGGGCGAGGACGTGCTCGCCGGAAACATCCTCATCCGTCAGCGCGGTACCGTCTATCGCGCCGGCGTGAATGTGGGCATGGGCACCGATCACACCTTGTTCGCCACCGCCAACGGGATCGTGGAGTTCAAGGTCAAGGGCCCGGAGCAGCGGACCTTCGTCAACGTCGTCTCGAAATAAGCGCCTGCGGGCGTGTGCTCGCTGTCGTAAAGGGGGAGCCGGGCCGACCTGCTCCCCCTTTTAATTTCTGGCATCCCCCCTCATGAAATTCATCGACGAAGCCACAGTCAGGGTACAGGCCGGCAACGGCGGGCGCGGCTGTGTCAGCTTTCGGCGCGAGAAGTTTGTTCCCTTCGGCGGCCCCGACGGCGGCGACGGGGGACTCGGCGGAAGCGTGTACCTCAAGGCCGTCGAGGGCATGAACACGCTCGCGGACTATCGTATTTCGCGCATCTTCAAGGGACAGAATGGTGAGAGCGGCAGCGGCAACGACTGCACCGGTCATGGAGGGGATGACGTGTACGTGCCGGTGCCGGTGGGCACGGTGATTACGGACGTTGCCACCGGCGAGCAATTGGGCGATCTCATGGCGGATGGCGCGGCCCTGCTGGTGGCCAAGGGCGGGAAGGGCGGTTGGGGTAATACCCGGTTCAAATCGAGCACCAATCGCACCCCTCGCAAATCGGGGCCGGGTCTGCCGGGCGAGAAGCGCGAGCTCGCCCTCGAGCTCAAGCTAATCGCGGATGTGGGTCTCCTCGGGCTGCCGAACGCGGGCAAATCCACCCTCATTCGTGCGGTATCTGCTGCGCGTCCCAAGGTGGCTGACTATCCCTTCACGACCTTGTACCCCAACCTGGGCGTCGTCACTGTGGGCCCCGGCCGCAGCTTCCTCATGGCGGACATTCCGGGCCTCATCGAGGGCGCGGCCGAAGGAGCCGGGCTCGGAATCCGCTTCCTGAAGCATCTGCAGCGCACCCGCGTGCTCCTGCATCTGGTCGATATCGCGCCTCCCGACCCGGATGCAGATCCCGTGAAGGGTGCACGCAGCATCATCGCCGAGCTCAAGAAATTCGCGGTGGATCTCGCGGCCAAGGAGCGCTGGCTGGTCATCAACAAGATCGACCTGCTCGAGCCGCAAGAGGCGAAGCGCCGCGCGGCGGACCTCGTGCGCAGACTCCGGTGGAAGGGGCCGGTATGGCTGATTTCGGGGGCCACCGGTGCCGGCACCGCCGAGCTGAAGCAGGCGCTCATGACCTACCTCGAAGCGCACCCTCGAGAGCCCGCTACGGCGGACGCGGAGCGGGAAAGCGCCTAGAGGCTACTTGGCGAGCGCGCGTACCTGCTTGGTCAGGCGGCTCTTGTGACGAGCGGCCTTGTTGCGGTGAATGATGCCCTTGTTGACCATGCTGTCGATGATCGGAGTCGCCGAGGCGAGCGCTGCAGCCGCGTCGGACTGATTGCCGGCCTTGAGCGCGAGGGTGGCCTTACGGATGGCGCTGCGCAGCTGCGAGGTCAGGGCATCGTTGCGGGCGCGATGCGCGGTCGACTGTCGGGCAGCTTTTTCAGCAGATTTCGTATTCGCCAAGCGTGGACTCCTACAGGGATCTCGAGGCGCACAGGCCCCGAAAAGAGCCGCGTATTTTCCGGTTCGAGCCCTTAGTTGTCAAATACGGCGGGCCGGGTCGGGTGGTTTGCGTATAATTTGTGGCTTTAGCCATGGAACTAGTACGCGGTCTGCACAACTTGGCCCAAGCTGCCCGCGGCTGCGTGCTCACCGTGGGCAATTTCGACGGCGTGCATCGCGGGCATCAGCAAATGATTCGCGCCGTGAAGGAGCGCGCGGCGGAGCTCAAGCTGCCGGCGGCGGTCCTCGTGTTCGAGCCGAGCTCGAAGGAGTTCATCGACCCGGACGGCGCTCCGGCGCGCTTGACGCGCTGGCGTGAGAAATTCACGGCGCTCGAGGCTGCCGGGGTCGATCGGCTGGTGACGCTGCGCTTCAACGACTGCATGCGTGCGATGAGCCCGCAGGCGTTCGTCCATGAGCTCATGGTCGAGGCACTGGGGGCCCGCCACGTGGTGGTAGGCCACGACTTTCGATATGGCAGCAAGGCCTGCGGCACGATCGAGAGTCTGCGCGAAGCCGGGCGAGCGCGGGGTTTCGGCGTCGAGGAGATCGCCCCCTTCGTCGTTGATGGCGTGCGGGTGAGCAGCACCGCGGTGCGTGAGCGGCTGGAGGAGGGGGATTTTCCGGGCGCGGCACGCTTGCTGGGTCGCCCCTATCGCATGGTGGGGCACGTCGCGCACGGTCGGCGGCTCGGCCGCGAACTGGGATTTCCGACGGCGAATCTGCACCTCATGCGGCGCAAATCGCCGGTCTGGGGCATTTCGGCGGTGAGGGTGTTCGGCATCGCCTCGGCGCCCGTCGCTGGTGTGGCGAGTCTCGGCACCCGTCCCACGGTGGACGGCACCGAGCCGCTGCTCGAGGTGCATGTGTTCGATTTCGCCGGCGATTTGTATGGGCGATTGATCGAGGTCGAATTCGTCGCGAAACTGCGCGATGAGGCGAAGTTCGATTCGCTCGATGGCCTGGTCAAGCAGATGCAGGTCGATGCGGCGCAGGCCCGCGAGCTCTTGTCGAGGACGAATGGTGACTGATTACAAACTCACGATTAACTTGCCGCAAACCGGTTTTCCGATGAAAGCGGATCTCGCGAAACGCGAGCCCGCCATGCTCGAGGCGTGGGAGCGCACGAACCTGTACGGCAAGATCCGCAGCGTCACCAAGGGTCGCCCCGGCTACGTCCTCACGGACGGTCCGCCCTATGCGAACGGCGCGATCCATCTCGGTCACGCGGTCAACAAGATTCTGAAGGACATCATCGTCAAGTCGCGCACGCTCGACGGCTACGATGCGCCTTACGTGCCCGGCTGGGACTGCCATGGGCTGCCGATCGAGATGCAGGTCGAAAAGACCCATGGGCGCGTGGGGCAGAAGATCGACGCCAAAGGCTTTCGCGCCGCCTGCCGCGACTATGCCTTCAAGCAGGTCGACGCGCAGCGCAAGGACTTCAAGCGCTTGGGGGTGCTGGGCGATTGGGAACACCCCTACCTCACCATGGACCCTCGCTTCGAAGCGGAGCAACTGCGCGCGTTCGCGACGATCATCAAGAACGGCCACGTCTACAAGGGCTTCAAGCCGGTGCACTGGTGCTTGAACTGCCGCTCCGCGCTCGCGGAGGCGGAGGTCGAGTACGAGGATATCACCTCGCCGAGCATCTACGTGCGCTTCGAGGTGCTCGACGCTGCGGATCTGGCCGCGCGTCTCGGCATGCCCAGCGAGCCTGCCGATCTCGACGTTCCCACATCAGTGGCCATCTGGACCACGACGCCCTGGACCTTGCCCGCCAATCAAGCCGTCGCGGTCCATCCGCAGATCGAGTATGTGCTGGTGGAGTTCGACCTGGGCGAGGGACGCGAGCGCTTGCTCGTCGCGAACGAGCGCGTCGAGCCCTTGATGCAGACGCTCGGGCTGGGCACGTGGACGACGCTCGCGGGGGTCAAGGGCGAGGCGCTCGAGCACTTGAAGCTTCATCACCCGTTCTACGAGCGGACCGTGCCGATCATCCTCGGGGATCACGTCACGCTCGATGCCGGCACAGGCGCGGTGCACACCGCTCCCGGTCACGGCCTCGAGGACTACATCGTCGGACGACGCTACGATCTCCCCATCGACAACCCGGTGGGCGGCGATGGGCGCTTTCTTCCTTCGACGCCGTTATTCGCAGGAGAACAGGTGTTCGACGCGAACGCACACGTCATCGAGGTTCTGGCCGCCGAAGGTCGGCTCCTCAAGGGCGAGCCGTATCATCATGCGTACCCACATTGCTGGCGGCACAAGACGCCGGTCATCTTTCGCGCAACGCCTCAGTGGTTCATCAGCATGGACCAGGCGGGTCTGCGCAAGGGTGCCCTCGAGGCCATTGCGCACGTCGATTGGATGCCCGCCTGGGGAGAGCAGCGCATCAGCGGCATGATCGCAGGGCGTCCCGACTGGTGCGTGTCGAGGCAGCGCACCTGGGGCGTGCCGATCCCGTTGTTCGTCGACAAGGAAACGGGGGAGTTGCACCCGCGCACTCTCGAGCTCATCGAGGAGGTCGCGCAGCGCGTCGAGCGCGGCGGCATCGATGCGTGGTTCGATCTCGACGCGGCCTCGCTCCTCGGAGCGGACGCGCCGCGCTATGACAAATCGACCGACGTCATGGATGTCTGGTTCGACTCCGGGGTCGTGCACCACGCGGTGACGCAGCTGCGGCCCGAAATCGTCGCGCCGTCGGATCTGTATCTCGAGGGCTCCGATCAGCATCGCGGCTGGTTCCATAGCTCCCTCTTGACCTCCGTCGCCATGCATGGACGTGCGCCTTACCGCGGCGTGCTCACGCACGGATTCACGGTGGATGAGAAGGGCCGCAAGATGTCGAAGTCGGTCGGCAACACGCTCGTGCCGCAGAAGCTGACCAGCACGCTCGGCGCCGACGTGGTGCGGTTGTGGATCGCCGCCACCGACTATGCGAACGAGATGAGTGTCTCCGACGAGATACTGAAGCGCATGGCGGACTCCTATCGGCGCATTCGCAATACCTTGCGGTTCCTCCTCGGCAACATGCATGGCTTCGATCCGGCGCGCCATGCAGTGCCCTTTCATGACCTCGTGGCCATCGATCAGTGGGTCATCAGCAAGGCATTTGCCCTGCAAAACGACGTCGTGACGGCGTTTCGCAATTACGAGTTCCACAAGATCTACCAAGAGGTGCACAACTTCTGCGTGGTCGAGCTCGGTGGATTTTATCTCGACATCCTCAAGGATCGGCTCTACACGACCGGCGCCGACAGCCGGCCGCGGCGCTCGGCGCAGACCGCGCTGTTTCATCTCGCCGATGCCATGGTGCGCTGGCTTGCACCGATCTTGAGCTTCACCGCCGAGGAGGTCTGGAGCTTCATGCCGGGCGAGCGCAGCGAATCGGTGTTCTTGAACACCTGGCACTCGTTCCCCGCCGGCGCCGAGCGCACGAGCACCATCGATTGGCCCGCGTTCATCGCGCTCAAGGCTGATGTCGCCCGTCAGCTCGAGCGCCTGCGCACGGCCGGGGAGATCGGCGCGCCGCTCGAGGCCGAGGTCACGATCTACGCCCCGCCGGATCAGGCGCAACGCTTCGGCGCGCTGGGCGATGAGCTCCGCTTCTTGCTGATCACCAGTCAAGCGAAGGTGGTGACGACGGACACCCCGCCCGCCGACTCCGTGCCGAGCCACGCCGAGAAGGTCTGGATCGAGGTGAAACCGAGTACCCAGCGCAAGTGCGTGCGCTGCTGGCATCTGCGCGCGGACGTCGGCAGCGATCCGCGGCATCCGGAACTTTGCGCACGCTGCGTCGTCAACATCGAAGGGCCCGGCGAGGAGCGTAAATTCGCATGAGTCACCCAACCAACCGCGGCCGGGCTGCCGTGTGGCTGCTGCTGTCGGCCCTGGTCGTGCTTGCCGACCAGGTCTCGAAAAGCTACATCACGAGCCACTACGGTGAATTCGAGTTCACCACCGTGCTGCCGATTCTGGATATCACCCGCATGCACAACGTCGGCGCTGCGTTCAGCTTTCTCGCCGGCGCCTCGGGCTGGCAGCGATGGCTGTTCATCTCGCTCGCCGTGATCGTGAGTATCGGGATCGTCGTCTGGCTGTACCGCATGCCGCGCTCCCAAGGGTTGCTCGCGTGCGGGCTCTCCCTGGTGCTCGGCGGGGCGATCGGCAACGTCATCGACCGCGTCCGCTTGGGGGCCGTGATCGATTTCATTCACTTTCACTGGGATCGCGCATACTTTCCGGCGTTCAACATCGCCGACTCCGCGATCACGGTCGGCGCAGCGTGTCTGATACTGGATGCGTTGTTGGAACCCAAACGCGCACGAGCGAAGGCGGAGACCTGATGCAAATTTTGTTAGCCAATCCACGCGGCTTCTGCGCGGGCGTCGACCGCGCCATCGATATCGTCGAGCGCGCCATCGACCTGTTCGGTGCCCCCATCTACGTGCGCCACGAGGTCGTGCACAACAAGTACGTCGTCGACCGGCTGCGCACCATCGGCGCCGTGTTCGTCGAGGAGCTCAACGAAGTGCCCGACGGCACGACGGTGATCTTCAGCGCCCACGGCGTCTCGCGCGCCATCCAGATGGAGGCGGAGCGACGCTCGCTCAAGGTGTTCGATGCGACCTGTCCGCTGGTGACGAAAGTGCACATGGAAGTCACCCGCTATGCGCGCGAGGCGCGCGAGGTGTTCCTCATCGGGCACGCCGGACATCCCGAGGTCGAGGGGACGATCGGTCAGTTCGACACCTCTTACGGCGGCAGCATCTATCTGGTCGAGACGGTCGAGGACGTGCAAAACGTCAAGGTGCGCAACGCCGGTCACCTCGCCTTCGTCACGCAAACGACCCTGTCGGTGGACGACACGGCATCGATCGTCGCAGCGCTGCGCACCCGCTTTCCCGGGCTCAAGGCCCCGGTGAAGGAGGATATCTGTTACGCAACCCAGAACCGGCAGGATGCCGTGAAAGACCTGATCCATCGCTGCGATCGGCTCGTGGTGGTCGGTTCGCAATCGAGTTCGAACTCCAACCGGTTGCGCGAGATGGCCGACAAGGCCGGTATACCCGGATACCTGGTCGATGGGCCCGAGCATTTGCACCGCGAGTGGTTCGATGGGGCTAAGACGGTCGGTGTAACGGCCGGCGCGTCGGCTCCCGAGGTGCTGGTGCAAGGGGTCATTGCGCAGCTGCGTGGGTGGGGCGGCGAAGTCGTCGAGGAACTCAAGGGCCGCGAAGAACACGTGATTTTCGCGCTGCCACGCTCCCTTCGAGAGGTTCACAAGCGGGTGGGCAGCCTTTCGTCGGAGAGCTCGACGGGGTAAGATAGCGACCCTTTTCGAATCCGTGCCGCAATAGCTCAGTTGGTAGAGCAACGCATTCGTAATGCGTGGGTCCCCAGTTCGAATCCGGGTTGCGGCACCAT
>Ga0187890_10001150_pt1 | contig 19192 bp, 15 predicted proteins | sample June2016WEW_21_1_FD_133005 | JGI IMG/M metagenome (GOLD analysis project Ga0187890, IMG submission 133005) | Peatland microbial communities from SPRUCE experiment site at the Marcell Experimental Forest, Minnesota, USA - June2016WEW_21_10 | ecosystem: Environmental > Terrestrial > Soil >... | reverse complement strand
GACGCCGTGGTGCCGATCGAGGCCGCGGCGTTCATCATGCTGCAGGACCAGCTGGAGCGTGTCCTGGACGAGCTGTCCCGCCGGGAGCAGCGCATCATCCAGCTCCGGTTCGGCCTGACCGACGGCCACCCCCGGACGCTGGAGGAAGTGGGCCGGGAGTTCGGGGTGACCCGGGAGCGCATCCGCCAGATCGAGTCCAAGACGCTGGCCAAGCTCCGGCACCCGAGCCGCGCCCAGATGCTGCGCGAATACCTGGACTAGAGCCTCCGCGAGCCTCCGGACCTGCCTGCTCAGCCTCGCACCCGGCGGCCGCTCACCGCGGCCGCCGGGTGCTGGCCGTGCGCGTCAGGCGTTGTCCGGGTAGGTGGTCGACCCGGGGGTGGGCGGCGGGTTGTAGGCCTCGGTCCCGTCCGGGTACGACGAGGATCCGTTGACCCGGCCGCGCAGCCCCGGGATCGTGCCGGCCTTGCTCACCGCGGCCTGGGCGAACCCCGGCATCTTCTCGGTGGCCTTGTCCTTGGCCGTCTGGCCCAGATCGGTTGCCTTCGAGGCGACCGTGCCCGCGGCCTTCTGGACCGCCGGATGCCCGGCCACTCGCTGGCTCACCTTCTTGACCTGCTCATAACGTTCCCGGCCCGCCCGCGCGCCGAGGACGTAGCCGGTCGCGAACCCGGCGACGAACGTGACTCGATACCGCATCGTATGCCTCTCTTAACCGTATGGTCGTGCCCCGTTGCTTCCCCGCTATCCGCCTTCGTACTCCTCCCGCCACCACCGCGGAAAGCCGCCACGCTCTGAACAGGCTAGCTGCCGGCCAGCCCCGGACCGGGCCAGGCCAGCCCCGACCGGACCGGGCCAGTCCCGGACCGGGCCGGCCGGCCCCGGACCGGGCAGCCCAAGCCCGGAGAAAGCTCCGGTGGACGCTGCGCACGCCAGCTCCGCGGGTACGCTACTGTTAGGTCCCGGCACGGATGGAACGGGTCAGCGGCATAGCGCGGACGCGTTGCGGCAGCCCAACACGGCGGCTCAGCGCGGCGGCCACGACACAGGCCCGTGACCAGGTGCCAGCGCGATCCCGCGTAGCTCAATCGGCAGAGCGTCCGGCTGTTAACCGGTAGGTTATAGGTTCGAGTCCTATCGCGGGAGCCCAGTGGTCTCCACGTTTCCGTGGGGACCATGTTCACGTTCCGGGGTCCCCGATACGAGACGGTTCTGACCCAGAAGCAAGACCTTCCTGCCGGGGCCCGCCTGCCCGACCTGCTCCGCGGCGGGGACCTTGGTCCCTGGCCCGCCGGGCGCACCGGGAACGACGATGAAGATCAGCAAGACCCCTTGGGCTGAGACTGGGCCTGAGGACTGACAGCGCGGCAGGGCGAGGACGCCGGGGTCGGCCCCGGGTCCCGTCGCGCGCGGCGAGGAGGCGCGGGCTTGCCGTCTTGATTGTGAAGCCCCTTCGGTGCTGTTGACGGGGGAAGGACCCGGGCATGACAGACAACGCACCCGTGAGCCGGACGGACGGCCCGGGCCAGCGCGGGACCGAGCAGGGGGCGGGCGCTGGGGGCGGCGCAGCGGCCCAGCAGATGGGGCCGGCGTCGCTGGGGCCGGCGTTCCCGCGCACGCACCACGTGCTGTGGCTCGAGTTCGGGGACCGTGCGGACTTCGATGACCCTAGGCAGGAATGGCGGCGGCTGTTCTCGGAACTGCTGGGCACCTTCGCGCTGGTCCTGGCCGCTGCGGGCGGCGGGCTGCTGCACGCGAAGGGGCAGATCAGCCTGGCCGCGGCGGTCGTGGCGCCGGGCCTGATGGTGACGGCGATCATCTTGTTCATGGGTGCGGTCTCGGGCGCGCACCTGAACCCGGCCGTGTCGCTGGCTTTCGCGCTGCGCGGGGACTTCCCGTGGAAACGGGTCCCGGGCTACATCATCATCCAGCTGATCGGCGCGACGCTGGCCTGCCTGTTTCTGCGGCTGGTGTTCGGGAACGTCGAGCATCTGGGGGCGACGCTGCCGGGCCCGGGGTACAAGAACTGGCAGGCGCTGCTGATGGAGATCGCGCTGACCGCGCTGCTGGTCAGCGTGATCTTGGGTACCGCGTCGGCGGCGCAGAACGTCGGCGCGATCGCCGCGCTCGGCGTCGGCGGCTACATCGCCCTGGCCGGGCTGTGGGCCGCGCCGGTCAGCGGCGTGTCGATGAACCCGGCCCGGTCCTTCGGCCCGGCCCTGGCCAGCGGTGACTGGAAGAGTTACTGGGTGTACCTGGTGGGGCCGGTCGCCGGGGCGCTGATCGCGGTCGGCTTCGCGTACGTGCTGCGCGGCCGCGGCGGCGACGTGATCTCGCGGGCGGCGGGCTCCGGCGTGCTGGACCGGGGGGCCCTGGCCGCCAAGGCCAGACTGTCCCAGGACATCGAGCAGGGCAAGGTCGTCCCCCAGGGCATCGCCGGCACCGATCCGCCGCCAAGCGGGCCATGACCGGCGCCGCGCTCACCAGCCGCAACGATGACCCCGCCAGGAATAAGGTGTGGCCATGACAGAGACGACGCCGTTCACGATCGGGGCCGACGTCAGCTGCAGCGATGGGGCCTGCGGCAAGGTGACCCGCGTGGTCGTGGACCCGGTCGCGCGCACGGTCACCCATCTGGTAGTCGAGCCAGGGCACTGGTGGGATGGCCCCGGCCGGCTTGTTCCGCTCGGCCTGGCCGACGCCACGGCTGATCAGATCCGGCTCCGCTGCACCCTGGCCGACTTCGGGAAACTCGATCCCGCCGAGGAGACGCAGTTCCTGCCCGGCACGCCCGGATACCCAGGCTATGACCCGGAACAGGTGCTCTGGATGCCCTACTACAGCATGGGCATGGGCATGGGCGGGAACTACATTCCGCTGACCGCCACCTACGACACCGTCCCCCTGGACGAGGTCGAGGTGCGCCGCGGCGAGCACGTCCATGCCACCGACGGCCACATCGGGAAAGTGCAAGGGCTGGTCATCGACCCTGACAGCCACCGCGTGACCCACGTACTGCTCCAGGAGGGGCACCTATGGGGCCGCAAGGAAGTGGCTATTCCGATCGGCGCTGTGACGGGGGTCGACGACGGTATCCGGCTCAACATCACCAGGCAGCAGGTGCAGGACCTGCCGCCCGTGGACATCCAGCACCCGGACGGGTAGACCCGCCAGCGTGCGGAGGCGCACCGGGCCCGCTGCGGAGGGCCTGGCCCCGCCGGTGGCACGATGCCCGCGAGGCCAACGGCGCCGCGGGACCTTGGTCCCCGCCCTGGTGCGCTTTGGGCCTATTTTCCCGCTTGCCGCCGGGTCACGCTCGCAAGGCAAGAGGGGGCAGGTGAGCAGGATGCCCGAGCAGACCAGCCGTCCGACGGTGCGGATCTCCGATGACCAGGTGACCTACCTGATCGCCACGGCGGCCCGCGCGCCATCGGTGCACAACACCCAGCCGTGGCGGTTCCGGGCGGGTGACGGCACCATCGACCTGTACGCTGATCCGCGCCGCCGGCTGCACGTAGACAAGGACGGCCGGGAGATGCTCATAAGCTGCGGCGCCGCCCTGTTCGGGCTGCGGCTCGCGGTCCGGTCGCTGGGCTACCTTCCGGTCGTCGAACTGTTCCCGGACCCGCCCCGGCTGCGCCTGCTCGCCCGGGTGAGCCTCGGGGAGCCCGCGCCGATGACGGCCGGGGAACGCCAGCTACTGGAGGCGCTGCCGCGCCGCCATACCCACCGCGGCCCGTTCGCCCCCGGCCCGGTGCCCGCCGGTCTCCTGGCCGCGCTGCAGCACGATGCGCTGGCCGAAGGAGCCACCCTCGCCCTGATCGACCGGTCTCTCGCCTATCAGCGACTGGCCGACATCGCAAGTGCGGCCGACCGTAGCCAGCGCCGTGACGGGAAGGTTCGGGAAGAGACCCGGCACTGGAGCCGGGACCCGGACGACCTGCGCCGCGACGGCGTCCCCGCTGCCGCGTTTGCCGCCCGGCCCAGCCGCCAGCCCGGGCGCCTCCCGCAGCGAGACTTCGACCTGGGCCGCAGCTTCGGGCTGCTGCCCACCGAGGGCCCGCCGCCTGCCGCCACCGCTGTCCTGCTCACCTCAGCTGATCATCGGGCGGACTGGCTGCGGGCCGGGGAGGCGCTGCAGCGGCTGCTGACCCACGCCGCCACGCGGTGGGTGTTCGCGAGCCTGCACACCCAGTCGCTGGAGATGGCCTCGGTCCGCCTTCTGATCCGGGACCGCCTGGGGCTGCCCGGGGCCCCGCAGATCATCATGCAATTCGGCCTCGCGCACAGTACCCACCCGACCCCCCGCCGGTCACCCGCGAGCCTGATCGAGCCGTGACGCCGGGTCTGCCGTCCCCGGAGCGCAGACCCTGCTAACGGTCCGCGGCGCCGGTCCTGTACCCACGCGCTGTCGAACCCGAGCCGCTCACCCAGCTCGATGATCTCCAGCGTCGTCTCGTGCCCCGGCCCGGGGTTGTCCCCATCGAACAGTCCGATAGTGAGAAAACCGAGCCTGTCCAGCGCGACCCCGGGCGACGGCACGCAGCGTCCTTTCGGCCCTGGCGCCCGCGGAACCGTGGCGTGTCTGGATGTCATGGTCTCGCACGCCCGGCGTACCGCCGGCACGGACCCGTCGGCGAGCGGACCACCAGGTAAGCGGGAGACGGCGGCGATGACCACGGTGGCGGGCGGTGCCGACTCCCGCCATCAGGGTGGAATCGCCCCTGACCTCCTGCAGGTACAGCGTGTTGAGGAAAGGAACCCCGTTGCAGCACGAGTTGCCGCTGACCGCCGCGAAAGGTCAGACGGGCGGCGGTTCGATATCGCAGACGGCCCGTTCCCGGGCGGCGGCGGCCGCTGCCTCGGGGTGCGTGTAGCCCAGTGTGCGCTGGTAGCGGTCCATGATATCGGTGAACAGCTCGCCGAAGGCTTCCCGTTCCCCGAGGGCGCGCAGATCCAGAGCTAGGTTGACCGCGCAGCTCAGGGTGTAGGGGTGGTCCTCTCCGCTCACCTCCCGCAGCGCCGCGAGCGTGCGCTCGCCGAGCTCGCGGGCCGCTTCGAGGTCGCCGAGCTCGGCCAGGTCGCTAGCCAGATTGACGGCGCAGCTGAGTGTGTACCGGTGGTCCGGGCCGAACGTGACGCGGAGCCGCTTCAGCGCCCCCTCGTTCATCTCCCGGGCCTGCTCCGGTTCGCCGGTCAGCCGGATGAGAGCGGCCAGGTTCACCGCCACGCAGGCGGTGAACGCATTGTCGTTGCCGAAGACTTCCCGGAATCCGCGCAGGGCGAGTTCGGCGAACCCCCGGCCGGTCATGTACTGGGCGAGGCATCGGTGGTCGTTGGCGAAGTTCGTCGTTGCGGCCAGCGTCTCTGGGTTGAGGTCGCCAAACCTGCGGCGGTGCCGGTTCAGCACGTCCTCGGCAGTCACGGCGGCATCCCCGTAGCGTCCGGCCTTACGCCGTCCTACCGCGAGATTCTTCATGGCACGCAGTGTTTCGGGATTATCCGGCCCGAATAGCTCGCGGTAGCGGCTGTACGTCGTCTCCTGCAGCGACAGTGCCTCGTAATAGTCCCCGCACTCGCGCAGGTCTCTGGCCACGTTGTTGATCGCGAACAGACTGGGGGATGCGTCCGGGCCCAGTACCCTGGGAGTTACCTCGGCGTTGTAGCGGTCGATGTCGAGGGCGGCGCTGAATTCGCCCGCTATCCGGTGGTTCACCGCGACGTTGTGGGCAAGCCGCAGGGTTTCGGGGTCGTCCCGGCCGAGATTACGGGTGGCGACCGTGAGCGCGTAATCGTCCAGCTCCCGAGCGGTCTGGAAGTTCCCCATCCGGCGGCAGCTGCGGGCGAGCAGACCGGCCGCCCGGAGTGTGTCAGGGTGATCGTGCCCCAGGCGGCGGACGAGCCGCTCGTAGACCGCGCGGTCCTCGTCCAGCGCCTCACCGAAGAGGCCGAGACCGTGCAGTGCGTTGCTTCGTTCCCGGCTGGCCAGGAGCAGGTCCCGATCTGTCTCATCAAGGGACTGCGACCATGCGTTCGCAGCCTCGGTGACCAGGTTCAGGCACATTCCGAATTCGCCGCGTCGCCAGAGTGCCCGGGCCTCGTGAAGCGTCAGCCGGCGGACGTCCGGATTGGTATCGGCGAACGCTTGGGAGGACAGCACGTGCGGCAGCAGCGCCGCATAGGCCGGCCAGTTCGCGGGAAGCTCTGGATCGCCTGGATCCGCCTCGGCCAGGAGCTGATGGGCCAGCGTGCGGTAGCTTTCGCGCGTGTCCGGGGAGACCACATCCCGCACGACTGCCTGCACAAGGCGGTGCTGCTGCAGGCTGGGGCCGGCGAACGGGCCTTCGCCCGCTGAATCGCTGACCCGGGCCAGTGAGTAGCTCCTGATATCCCGCAAGATGTTCGCACGCTGAATTGGCGAATTCAGCGCCGCACGCAGCGTCGCGGGCATCGCCTCCGGCGGCCGGCCGGTCAGCAAGCCGAGCGGAATAGGGTCTGGCCCGATGAAAGCGCACAGATTGAGTAGCTTTTCCGCTTCCGGATTCTGGTCGCGGAGCTGGTTCATCGAGACGGCCCACGTCGCCCGGACGGAGACTGGATAATCCCTCGGCTGTGCCGGGTCGAAGAACTCGGCAATGTGCTCGCGTAGCAATGAGAGATAATCGTCCGCCGTCATGTGGGTCGTGAACAGCCAGCCGGCGGCATGCTCCAGCGCGAGCGGCAGGTCCCCGAGTTCCTCGGCCAGCCGGCTGGCATCCGCAAGGTTAAGATCCCGCAACCTTCGGTGCAGGAATTCCGTGCTCTCCTCGCGCGCGTAAACGTCCACATCGAGCACATCGGCCTGATTCGACCAGGCTTGGTCCCGGGATGAGATCAGCGTGTGCCCGGGACCGCTGAGCAGGAGCGACCGGATGTCGTCGGGAGCCCCCGCGTTGTCGAAGATGAGCAGCCAGCGCTGATAGGGCTGCCCGGTGCGCAGCGCGTCCAGCACTGCGCGAATCAGTTCGCCGGTCTCCGCCGCCGGGCCGCCGAGGTCCAGCCGGGTAGCTAGGTCGGCGAGCGATTGCCGGGCTCCCGCTCGCGCCTCGGCCGGGATCCACCAGACGATGTCGTAGTCGGCGGCAAACCGGTAGGCGTACTCGACCGCGAGCTGGGTTTTCCCGACGCCGGACAGTCCTTGCAGCGAATGCGGCAGCAGGGCGGTGACATCCGTGGTCAGCCGTCGCCTCAGCTGGCGCAGCATCTCATTACGTCCCGTGAAGTACGGGTTCCGCGGTGGCATGCGCGGGGACCAAATCGCAGGCCGTCGACCAGGGAACCTGGTCATCGGCTCGGTCGCGCTGTTTCGGGGGACCGGACCGTTCAGCCCGAGCACGCGGCTCAGCAGCCGCCTGGAAGCCAGCCGGTCGTCGGTGACCTCGCGTAGGTCAACCAGTGAGAGTTGCCAGAACCGGGACGGAAGCTCGCATCTGCGCACCAGTACCGGGATCAGGACCGCTGGGTGCTCTACCGCCCACGTGGCGGTGGCTTCACCGGTCTCAGTGTCCGGTACGACCGCTTGCAAGTAGCTGCTGCTCATCACCGCGATGCACTTGCTGTAGTGATCTGCGGCAGTGCGCAGCGCGCCGAGCAGATCGGCATCTGGCGCCCCGGTCCACTCAGCGACGTCCGCCATGAAGCCGGCTCGCTGGAGCTGCTCGCTGATCCATTCCGCCCACATAAGGTCCGGACCCACGTAGCTGATCAGGATTCGGTCGCCTGGTGGCGTCGACGGTGCGTGACTCCCGGAACTCATCAAAGCCTCACCTGACCATGGTCCATTACGCCGAACGGCAAAACATACGGTAGCGCAAGGTAATGTCGCCGCCGAGCCTCCAGTCCTAATAGGCGGGTATTGCCGTGCTATTACAGAGCTGGCTGAGGGTTAAGGTCATTCCGGCGATAAAACGCCGGCCCGACATCGTGAGCGCGCCGGACCGGCTGATCTGCGTCAGGGCGTTTCCGACCGCTTCGCACCAGTATGCGAGTTCCTTCCGGGCAATATCGCGCCGATATGTGTCGCCCAGCCGGAGAGCGGAGTTCCAGTACCCGGCCACAGCGAGGTGCGCGTACGCGCCGTGCAGCACGGCACCGAGCGGGCGCGGGTCGTCACGCCAGCGCACCTGGTATCGCCTTCGCTGATCGCCGTTGTGCAGCGCGACGACGTGCTCAAGCGCGGCCAGCTTGGTGTGCTGAAATTCGTGCAGCAGGGTCAGCGCGAGGTGCTCCGGCTGCCGGGGCGGGGTGAGCAGAACGCCGCCGATCGCGTCTGTCGCGGTGGCGCTGTCGCTGCCCGGCTCGGCTCGCTCCCGCAGCGGTGTGAGCACACGCAGTCCGGCGGACATCGCGTCAGCGTGCTCGCTGTGCCGTCGCACGAGGGACCGCCAGGCCCGATCAAGGATTCGCTGCCAGCGTGCCGCCTCGCTCGCGGAGAGCGCCGGCTCGATCCGCAGCCCCGGCGGGGCGCGGAACGGGTCGCGATCGTCCAGCCAGACGGTCAGGGTCTGCCCGCCCGCGTTTGTCCGCAGCACGAGGGCGGGCCGCCATCCGTGCGCCGCGGCGCGGACGTCCGGAATCACTGTCCGCCCATGTCCTGCCATGGTGATCGTCAAGCCCTCGTGTTGCCTGCCGATCACGGCTGCCTGCACGCTCGCGCCGTGAACGGCCATCGATCCGAGCATCGGCAGGTGGAGCGCGCCATTCAGCACCGGTACCTCGATCTGGAACTCACGGCCTGCGCGGAACGCCGCGCTCGCGGCCAGGCAGGCCAGATACTGGTAGACGGCGTTGGTAGCGTCGCCGCGCAGGCATGCCGCGGCCCAGTTACCGGCGGATGGCAGCGTCAGGACCTCCGCGACCAGGTGTGGATGCGTTCGCTGCGCGTCGGAGAGCAATGTGTAGGAGGCCTCGAGAATCGGGACCGCGCTGGGTGCCTTGCGGCGTGAAGCGTCCAGCACCGCGACGACGAGCAGCACGCGCCTGCTGAACTGGCCGGCCAGCAGTGCCTCCATCGTGGCGCGATCGCCGCCTCCCGCCGCGAGCAGTGCGAAGTCCCGGTCGGAGATGGTCAGCGGACTCAGCATGGCTGCCGTGACACGGCGCTGCTCAGATCCCGGTGGACGCGGCCCGCGACGTGCTCGATCAACCGGCGCAGGTCAGCGCAGTACACAGAGGGATTGCCGAAACCCGCCCCGGCCTGGTACCGGTGGGCGAACTGCCCGCCTCCGCACACATTGACCACTGGGCAGGACCGGCATGTCGGGCCGAGCGCGTCACGGCCCAGCCGGGGACCGGCGATCATGGGGTGCTCGAGTGCCTCGTCGAACGAGTGGGCCTGCACGGACAGCCCGGTGACAGCCGCACCGTGATAGGCGCTCTTGAGCGAGTCCCCCGCCTCGATAGTGCCGTCCGTCTCGATGACCGCAAAACCGGGCACTCCGGCGCCGAGGACCTCGGTGGCCGAAACTCCTCCGAGCATGAGCTGGATCATGTCGTCAAAGAACCGGATGCTCGTCCCCGCGGCCGGATCGTCATACCAGGCGTCGAAGATACGGATGAGCCAGTCGGCGTAGGGAGTGCTGCCCAGGTCAGGCCGTCGTGGCGGCGGGCGGGACCAGTTCGCATGCGGCAGGAGGAAGTCTGCGGTGGGTGGTTCGAACTCCAGCAGCGCCCGGTATGTCTCGACGGGATCGTTCTCCAGGTCGATCGTGCACAGGACACCGGCGAACAGCGGGCGGTACGGTTCCGAGTTCAGCAGGTGCAATGCCCGCACAACCTCGGGATAGCTGGTCCGCCCGTCAGCGTGAGAGCGATGCCGGTCGCTGGCCTGGCGATTGCCGTCGAGGCTGATTCCGATCCGGACCTGGTACCGGGCGAACAGGTCGAGGAATGCGCGGTCGAGCAGAACGCCATTGGTTTGCAGGATCAGCTCGGCGCGGGTTCCGGGGGGTACTGCGTCCACGACCGCGACAATGACACGCTCAACGACCTCCGGACCAGCGAGCAGGGGCTCACCGCCGTGCAGGGCGACCTGCACGCTGTCGAGCCGGTGAGCGCGCGCGTGCTGGCCGATCCGCATTGCCGCCGCGTCGATGGTCGCCGGGCTCATCCTCCGGGGGCGTTGCCGCCAGGTCTGGTCCGGGCCGGTGTAGATGTAGCAGTAGTCACACGCCAAGTTGCAGCGGCTGGCCACCTTGAACACGAAGTCTCGCAGTGAGCCTGTCTGCGGCAGGGCACTGCTCATCGCAGGTGGCTGCAGAAGAAGGCGAGCAGCCCGCTGCCGCGTTCGCCCTCGCGCTGCACCCTCCGCACAGCACGGCGGAGTACCGGCCGGTCCGTGATGTCGTCTGGGTCGAGGCCGCTCGCGGAGGGCCCGCACAGCCGCGCGATCCGTTCTAACGTGATGCCCGACAGGTCGACGAGGGCGTCTGCTTCGTCGGGGGCGGGTTCGGTCAACTCACGGCCTCCGCAGTGTTCTGGGCGTTTCCCCGATTATGTCTCGATTGTGTCCCTGCGGCTACTGCGCGGCTGGTCGCGTCGCCGCCCGGCGGCGTTGAGCCTGGGTGGGCCGTCAGGCCGGGGGCGTAGCCGCGGCGGCTGCGGTTGAGTGAGCAGTAGCAGCTACCGCTCCGGACGCCGGTGCCGCCCGGCTGCGTATGAGTGCTTTCCGGCTCGGCGGCTGCGCGCGATACAGGGTGTCCGAGCCCATGAGCAAGACGGCAAGGGGGACCGCGAGCAACGCGGCCGCCAGCACCCACCCGCTCGAGCAAGTCTCCGCGGCGATGACGGTGATCGCGATTGGTGAGCGGGCGGCGGCGCCGAGGCAAGCGGCCATGCCGACGGCCGCCAGCAACGCTGGTGAGGCGGGCACTATCGCGTGCGCCCCGGCCATCTCGCTGAGCCGCCACAGCGCCGCTCCGGCGGTCGCGCCGACGACCATGCCGGGGCCGAAGACACCGCCGGAGCCGCCGGAGCCGATCGACAGTGAGGTGCCGAGGATCTTTGCCAGCGGCATCGCGAGCAGCACCAGGAGCGAGAGGTGCAGCACGCGCTGCGGATTGAGCACGTCCTGGATGGTGCCGTACCCGGTGCCCAGCACACCCGGGACGACCAGGCCCAGTGCCCCCGTCGCCAGTCCCGCCACGCCGGTCCGCAGCGGCCGCCACGTCCGCCACCTGCGGAAGAGCCCCGCGACGCCGTAGAAGGTCGCGGCATAGAGCCGGGCCAGCCCTCCGCAGATGAGCCCGAGCAAAGGGAAGATCAGCAGCTGGGCAAAGGCGGTGATACGCATCCCCGGCACATGGCCGAACATCGGCGTCCACCCGTACACCCCGGAGAACTCCACGTACGCAACACCCGAAGCGATCAGCGACGGAATCAGCATCGCCCACTCGCGGTCCTTGCGGAACAGCAGCTCGACGCCGAGCAACGCCCCGCCTACCGGCGCGCGGAAGATCGCTCCCACTCCTGCGGCCAGGCCCGCCGTGACCGCGGTGCGCGCCTCGTCGTAGTCCAGCCCCGCCAGCTTGGCGATGAACGACGCTGAGGTGGCCGCGATCTGCGCGGTCGGTCCCTCGGTGCCCCCCGAGCCGCCAGAACCGATGGTGATGGCCGACGCGATCATCTTGACCGGCATGGCCCGGAGCCGCATTGCTGCGGGGTCGGAGTTGATCGCGCGGATCGCCACGTCCGTGCCGTGCCCCTCGGCCTCCGGTGCCGAACGGAAGACCAGCAAAGCCGCTACGAGCGCCCCGCCCGCCGCCAGCAGCGGGATCGCCCACATCCTGCTGAACCCGCTCGCCGGGTGAAAGCCGCCCGGGCTCGCCGCGATCGTTGCTGGGTGATATCCCCCGAGGAAACCCAGCAGGAACCGGGTAGACCATTCCACGCTGCCATAGACGGCGATGGCCATCCCACCGGAGATCGCGCCGATGACCACCCCGAGCAGAATCCACTTCGGCACGGGCCGCCAGGCACGCAGGGGTGTCATCGCAGCGACTCTTCCAGTGCTCGGGCCACCCGGTAACTGGGATGCTCGCGTGGGAGCGAGGGCAGTACCTCGGTCACGATGGCGCGCGCCTCAGCGTCCCGGCCTTCGGCGGCGTACGCACGCGCCATTTCCAGGCGCGCGGAAAGCGTATCGGCGTGGCCAGCTCCCAGTGCGGACCTCAGCACCGTGATCGCCTCCGTCAGCAGATGACGTGCCTCGATCAGGTCGCCGCGGTGTCGGTCGAGCCCGAACCGTGCGATCAACGCGGCCGCAAGTGCCGTCTGTCGCCGTGCCGCCTCCGGGTCCTCAGGCACCGTCTCGCCTATCGCCTGGCGCAGCATCCTGACGGCCTCGTCCGCGTAGTCCTTCTGTCCGCTAGCCGCAGCCAGCTCCCGCATGGCGATCCCCCGCCCCACCAGATACGCGCCGGTTTCCGGGTGTCCCGGCGAGGCCAGCTTCACCGCTTTCCGGTAACACTCCGCAGCCTCCTGCCACGCGGCACTGGAGCCGTAGATCTGACCGCGATCGATCAGCGCGGCCCCGAGTCCGGCGTACCGCTCGGCCAGCTCGTGAGCCCGAACACCGTACGATCCTTCTTCGCTGTACCCGCTGAGGTCGATGGCGCGCCGCATGAGATCGATGGCTTCGTCCAGGTCCCCCCTCCAGAATGACACAGGGTGAGCCGTTGTGTCTGTCCCGCTTATCCCGCGACGGTATAGGGCTCGCATCCGCAGCGCAGTGCTCAGATCAGTGAGCAGCTTCGCACGGTCGTTGCGCGTGAGCGCCTCGTGCGCCGAGGCCCGCTGGAGCCAGCTGACGGCGTTATCGAGGTCTTCCGGTGACCCGCGTCGCACCAGCAGTTCAGCGAGCGTGGCAGCGTAGCGCGGGAAGTCCCCGCTGCTTTCCCGGATGGGTGTCACCGCCATCGTGGCCGCCGTTACGGCCTCCTCGATATCGGCGGGCGACCCGATGCGGGCGTGCCGCAGCCCGAGCGAGCTCGCGAACTGCTCCAACAGCTGGGACGACGAGGGCACGGACCCGGCATCCCGGACCGCCCGGCGCAGCAGGTCGATCGCCTCGTCCAGGTCCCCCGGATCGGCGAGGGCCAGATAGCGCGCCCGGAGGGCCGTGGCCAGTTCCAGCGCCGCGGTTGTATTGACGGGCGAAGCGGCCGTCCGCTCTGTATAACTTGGCGTGGGACGCGCTGGTGCCGCGGTGAGCCTGAGTGCGGCGATCGCCGTGTCGATATCCATGATCCTGCCGGTGCGCTGGTAACGACGGATCAGCGTGGCGGGCAGCTCGTTGCCCGCCTGCGGAGCGGGGGGTCCTTCCTCGGAAACGGCCGTGAACGAGCCGGTAATGCGTTCCAGCAGGTGCGTGGCGATCTCGGCGAACGGCATGCTCCCCGAGGAGATCACCGTCTGAGCTCCAGTGATCGGGACGACGCCCGCGAACTCGTCGGCGCCCCGGCCGAACCGCGCATTCAGTTCACGGGAAACCGTGGTCAGGACGCGGCGCGCGTCGGCCCGGCCGAGTCCGCTCAGCAGCAGGTCCCGTACACCGGGCGCAAACTCATATCGCCAGCGCCGCGAGTCCTCCGGGTCGCCGGCGACGCCCCGGGTGGTGACCAGTCCCCCGAGCAGCACCTCGGCGAGGTGGGATGGCCCGCTGCCGGGCAGCATGGCCTGCTGGACATGCCGCATGACCGGCAAGCTGAGCGGCGCGGCGGCCAGGCACGACGCCAGGCGCTGCGCCTCGGGGCTAGCCTGCTCGACGAAGTGCCGGACACGGTCTTGGGCGGTGGCGTCGATCGGCTCCGGTGCGGGTGCGGAGGGCTCCGGGCCGGGGTGCACGGGCGCGAGAGTGACCATGCCGTCCAGCGTCGTGCCTTCCGCGGCACCGACGAGCCGAGCCCAGCCTCGCAGCCAATCGGGTCCGATCTCCAGGACAGGAACGGGTACGGGCGGCGGTGTGGCGGCATCCTTGGCCGCGTCCAGCATCCGATGCCAGCGCGCCGCGCGCCCGCGCGGTGTGAACTCAAGCTCAGCGTTAGGCGCGGCCTGGCGGACAGCGGACAGCCGTCCCCGGACGGGACTCAGCGCGGTGCGCGGCCACAACTGCTGGGGAAGCGGTTGCAAGATCGCGACCGGGCCGCCGGAGGCCCACATGCGCAGCGTCCGCGCCATCGCGCCTGAGTACCAGGCCGAGCCGGCCCCGTCGGTGAGCACGAGTATCACCCGCCTGCCCGACGGGTCGAGCAGTTCCGCGGGGTTGTGTGGCATGGGATTGGCGTGAGCCGAGTGAGCGACCCCGAGCACTTGGCCGCGATCGGTGTGCACATACCACCGTTGCAGGTCGCGGAAGGCGGCGAGGCGCTGAAGCATGACGACGAGTTCCGCTTCCAGCTTGGCCCAGACGGCCATCGCCGGACCAGTATCCACGACGAGCGTGAGTGAAAACCGCCGCTCACTCCCGGCCCGCAGCACGGGCATCAGGGCACCGCTGCGCGCGGTCGCCTCGACGGTTGCGGTCTCGTCCAGCGTACGGTGCCGGATGTCGGCTGCGCGGAGCTTCAGCGGCCGCAGCGCCCGCATCAGCGCGAGGCTACCGGGCAGCGCGGTGCTCGCCGGCACCGGAATGGACGTCCCCGTGCCGGTGAGGCCGATCTGCCCCATGCCGGGTGGCGAGGGAAGATAGATGGGCAGCCGGTCCGCAGGCGCATGCACGGTTCCGGTGTCCCAGCCGCCGGCCTCGTCCTGGGCCTCAGGCTCGGGCTCTTGCTCTGGACGAGCGGGAGGCGACGGCTCTTGCGGCGCCTGCCGTACGGGCGGAGCCGCGTAGCGGGCCAGCCAGAGCGCCTCGGCGACCTCGAGCGGGGCGACGTCCAGGCCCGACCTGCCCAGCAGGTCGATAAAGCCTGCAACGTCCATATGTGCCGCCGTCAGGCGAGCCGGTCGAGGTGGCGGAGCAGCGACTGCGCCAGGCGCGCGCGGTCAGCCCCAGGTTCGCGCGCGGCATATGACGTGAGGTAAACGGCATTCAGCAGTTGGTCAGCCGCCAGGTCGCCTTCGCTGCGCTGGGCCACGAACTCCTCGAGCAGATCTTGTCCAGCGGCGGCCAGGTCCGGGCCGAGGTGGCTGGCCACGATTCCGGCCAGTTGCTCGGGGCTGGGGACCGGAAGGTCCAGCCGCAGGCAGCGTCGCATGAAGGCGGGCGGGAACTCGCGTTCGCCGTTACTCGTCAGGACGATGAACGGGAACGCCTGGCAGAGCACCTGCCCGTCGCGGAGCATGACCCGGTCCCCGGCGTCCTCGGTCATCACCTTGACGTCAGTCGCCCGGTCCGCGATCCGGGCGAGTTCGTGGACGGTGTACGCCGGATACTCGAAGAGGTTGAGCAGGTCGTTCGGCAGGTCTATGTCGCTTTTGTCGATCTCGTCGATGAGCAGGGCGCGCGGCCGCGTGAACGGGAGCAGCGCGGTGCCCAGCGGTCCGAGCCGGATGTAGTCGCCGATGCCGGCCGCGTCAGCGGTGCCGTCCTGGCTGCCCAGGTTTACGTCCTGAAGTCGGCCGATGGCATCGTAGGAGTACAGGCCCTCGCTCAGAGTGGACCGGCTGGTGATCGGCCAGCGCAGCACCGGGCCCAGCCCGAGCTCATACGCGACCGAGTAGGCCAGCGACGACTTGCCGGTTCCCGGCTTGCCAGTGACGAGCAGCGGGCGACGCAGGTAGAGCGCGGCATTCACCAGCTCGACCGCCTCGGGATCGGGCCGGTAGCTGCTCGCGATACGCAGGTCGCCTAGTTTGCCGCGCCAGGGGCCGTCGGTGCTGTCGGGACCGGGGCCCGGGGGGACCGGTCGCGCCGGGCCGCCATCAAAGGCTCGCCACGGGGGCGGCGGCGGAAGAGTGTCTGCTCCCCCATGCGGTTCACCCGTGCCACGGTAGATCAGCCAGTCCGTCAATGTACAGCCAGCCCTCGTGGGTGCGGTCCTCGATGTGGATTGTCCCATAGCATTACGCTTTCGCTCAATATTCCGGGCGAAAGACGCAGGTCTTTCAGTTTTTGAGGCAGTAGGTCAACGGGCTCCGTTGACACTTTCATCCTGGCGGCCTGCCGAAAAAGCATACCGTCGCAGGGGCTGTTGTTCCTGCTGTTGTCCTTGTCGTCGTGCGCCTCGCAGCGGGCCTGCCGCCACAGCGCGACGCGCACGCCCGCGTCCAGCGCCGCGCTGAGCGCGTCGGTGTACGCGTCGGCTGGTCCGGGCATGCCGAGCGTCGCGCGTTCGATTTTCGCCTCAAACCAGCGATAAAGCTGCTCGGGTGTGCGCCGCTCGACACAGCGAAGCCACCGCAGCGGCGTGGTGTTCAGCCTGCTGAGCCGGTCCCATTTTATTTTCGCGTGGTTACGGTCTTCCGCGTCGTTGAAACGTTCCCAGTCGCGGATGACGACCGGGTAGCGGTACCCGAGAAGCACATATGACTTACGGAACACCGGCCACAAGTGGACTGGCTGGTCGAATAGCTCGGGCGGCAGGATGAATTCGACGATCACATGCTCACCGGGAAGCTCGCCGAGTTCCGCCGGCAATTTTCCGTTGAGCCTGGCGATGATTTCGGTCAGTTCGAGCGGTTCATTTTCTCGCTCGATCAGGACCGCGTCCGCGCGGTTGCGCCAGATCGTATAGACATATCGGCCGGATGCGTGGTCGCACGGCTCGAGTTGCACCACCACGGACATCGGATCGGCCTGTGTCCCCGCTGGCCGGGTGGATTGCCTGGGGCCGGCTCGCCACGCGAGCAGCTGTTCGCGTCTGTCCTGCCGCGTCGCCTCCGCGGTCGACCAGTCGCGGAGGTCAGTGGTCAGTTCCGGGTGGCTGGCGGCCAGCAGTTCGGCAAAGATGATCACTGGATGCGGCCTGTCGCGCTCGTGCAAGCTATCGGCTAGGCGCAACGCGACGTCGCGCAGCTCTCGCAAGGGCCCCGGATCGGGGTGCAGCAGCGTAGTGGCGCACTCACGATAGAGCTGGCCGAGCCGGGCCGGATCGGGTCCGGGAAGCCGCGAGAGCAGCCCGAGCAGTTCGGCTTCGCTGTCGGGCGGCAGCAGTGCCGCGGCGTCCGGGGGTTTTGCGGCCCAGAGCGCCCGCTGGGCCCGCACCCAGTCGCGATGGCCATTGTGGTAATGGTCATGGGAGCGGAGCATCTCGCCGGCGACATTGCCGGGCAGGTCATAGGCGAGGTGGATGGGGACCGCATACCCGTCCTGCTCGGGACCTGCCAGTTTCGCTACGCCGCAGACCCCGCCATTAGTGAGGTCGAAGATCGGGCCACCGGACATTCCGCGCCCGAACTTCTCGTTCCGCAGCCGCATCAGGTACCGGAACTTCCCCGTGTACTCCATCGTGGCGGAGAAGAAATCGCCCGGAACATCCCCGAACGGCAGGCGCCGGCCAGCCGCGACCAGCTGCGAGCCCTCCTCGGGCTCGGCTGAGGCAAGCCGGACGCATGGATGCGCAAAGCTGTCGTTCAGGCGGATGACGGCGAGGTCAGGCTCCGGCCAGATCGCGGTCTCGTCGTCGTCCCCGCGCGCGCGAGACGGGCTCGCGTAGGCGACCGTGCCCGACCACGGCCCGCCGTGCGATTCTCCGGACACCGGGGCCTCGGCTGGCCGTTTTACCACGTGAGAGCAGGTGAGTACGTAGTTTGGGGCCACAAAAAACCCGCTGCCCGCCGGGCCTCCGTCGGTGCTCTCGATTTGGACCAGGCAGTCGCGCAGCAATTGCCTGAGCCGTCGTTCGCTCATTTCTGGGGAGCGGGACCTTTACCGCCCCGCCAGGTGAGGTGCAGGACGACGTTGGCGGTGCCGCCGACCTCGGCGAGCACGCCAATCACACGTCCTGTCTTTCCCGTGAACTCGATCCCGAAGTCGATGCTGACCTCATCGGCCTCGAACTGGCTGACCGCTTCGCGGACGTTATTCACAACGCCTTCTGCCAGCTTCGTCAGTTGCTCGCTCGCGAGCTTGGGGATCTTATCGGAGAAACCGACATCGCGTGCGATATCGTCGGCCGCGGCGGAAGGCATCTGCCCGCTCACCCGGGCGTAGATGACCTCGCCGCCGGGCAGCTGGATCTGCGTAATCGTGGACATCGCTGCTCAATGTACTGGCCAGGTTCGCTGACCGCATTAAACAGCGATTGATTGCCGAATATTTGATGCTGGCGCCGGGCGGTCCTTGCGTGACATGGCCGAAACGGGTGACTGTTTGCAGCCCGTTGATTCGTACCTTTTTTGCCTTTTCGCGCATAGTCCGGGCTGGCTGGCTGATTCCGGCTCCAGGCTGAGTCCAGGCCCGTTTGTGGTCAGGCGGTCGGCCTCAGGCGGGTTCCATGCCGAAGCGGGCCATCAGGGCCCGTTCCTGCTCGGTCGCGGGAGGCTGGCCCGACGCCCAGAGCCGGTGCAGCTCCTCGAAGTAGGCGTCCATGGCCGGGGCGTGCAGCACGAGCAGCCGCGCCGTCTCCGTCCCGGCGTTGCCGAAGGTGTGCGCGGCGCCGCGCGGGACCAGCAGGAAATCGCCCGGCCCGCCGGTCAGGTCGCGGCCGTCCAGAATGAAGGCGACCGGCCCGTCCAGCACGAAGAACGCCTCCGAGCAGTTGACATGCCGGTGTGCGGGCGGTTTCGAGCCGCCCGGCGGCAGCGTCCGTTCCATCAGCGAGAAGTCCCCGCCGGTCTGCGCCGCCACCGCCTTGAACGCCATTACGCTGCCGCGCGCGGTGAGCAGGTGCCCTTCACCAGGCGGGACGACGCCCGGGCCGGCCACCGGCTCAGGCCGTGATACTGAAGTAGGCCAGCACCTTGGTGGGGCGGACCCGGACCACCAGCTGGCCCGGCACCCCGTTGCGCTGCCCGAACTCCTCCGCCCGGTCGGGCCCCACATACCGGGCCGCGATCGCCGCGGCCGTGCGCCGCAGCTCGCCGGGATCGTCGGACAGCTCGGCCCGGCCCTGGACCTGGACGAACCCGTAGGGCTCCCGCTCCAGGTCGACGCAGATCGTCACGTCCCGGTCCCGGGCCAGGTAACGGCCCTTGACGGTGTCCGCGCCGGTGTTGAAGATCAGCTCGTCGTCTTCCACGATGAACCAGACCGGGGCCACCAGGGGCCGCCCAG
>Ga0187890_10001147_pt1 | contig 19221 bp, 22 predicted proteins | sample June2016WEW_21_1_FD_133005 | JGI IMG/M metagenome (GOLD analysis project Ga0187890, IMG submission 133005) | Peatland microbial communities from SPRUCE experiment site at the Marcell Experimental Forest, Minnesota, USA - June2016WEW_21_10 | ecosystem: Environmental > Terrestrial > Soil >... | reverse complement strand
TGCCGCTGGATTACAAGGTGTATTGCTTTGAAGGTAGAGCATATTGCACCATGGCGTGTGCCCGAGACATAAATGGCAACAACGCGACTTATTATTTCTATGACAGAGAGTGGGAATCTCGACTGCCCTACGAAAAAGAGATTTTACTGTATGATCGGGAGATACCAAAGCCTGAAAGCTACGACGAGATGATTGATGCTGCAGAGAAGCTATCTAAGCCTTTTCCATTTGTTCGTGTTGATTTTTACTGTATTCAAGGCAGGACAGTCTTTAGTGAAATGACCTTCACTCCGAATACCTGCATAGATACGGACTTTACAGATATAGAGCAAAGCGCTTTGGGAAGTTTGATTAGGCTGCCAAAAAAGATTTGCTGATACACTACACTAGCTTACTGCTCGGAAATAGGGAAATAGGAAATGGAAATAGGGGACAGCGCCCTATTTCTCAATGAAATAGGGCGCTGTCCCCTATTTCCACAGTAATTAATAGTACTTTCAGGATTGTTTGCTTTTTTATTTAAAATATATTAACTTACTTTTAAATACAGAAAACAAATCAGCGATTAAATATCAGGCCGCATAATTATTATGAATAAAATTCCATTATCGACTTTTGTTGTCTTTCTTTCCGGCATGCTGGCTTTCATGTTTTTCAGTACGACTATTGCCACTGCCGCAAATATCTCTTCATTGTTCGATCCTCCATTGACGCAAGAAGAAAAGAAACTCTACCAGGCAATCGGCAACAATCAAAAAGAAATCGAAAGATTTGTCAAGACACGTTTATTTATACGGAAAGCCATGCTATTTGCGGGGGAACTTCCGAAAGGGGTGGATTACAGCCCCGCAAAACATGGTTGTCCGCAGCCTCCGGGAGAAAAAAGCGATTTCGTGTATACTGCTGAATATAATCAGCAGCAGTTGAATCTTGAATATCTCACTAGTTTTGACGAACAATTACTGTTTCTAAATATAATAAATTGTATAGGCCTGTCCGGCCGGCCTCATCCTGAAGGTGTTTATTGTGGCGCTCCCGTTGACAAGAACTCTGTCTTGTCGCAATTAACACCTCCCATCAGCCCAAAAGAGATGCAACTTCTCGACAGGGCCATCATGTGTCCTGCCTCGGAAATTCCTCAATTTCTTGCAACACGCATATACATGCGTCATATTAAAGCACTCATGGCGGAACTCCCTGCAGGTCAGAAATTCGATTCGCAAAAGGCGCCCCCGTTACCTGAAAAGTTTAATGCACATTATACTACCGACGATGAAGGCGTGTGGTTTGATATCTATAATGATCAACTCATAAAGGCTTTATCTGATCAGAAGAAATAAAAACAATTAAGTTGTCCCTTAGCTTCATCAAATCCCCAGTTTTTCTATTTTCCGATTTTATGTTATGTTACAACCTGAAATCGTTAATCTCTTTATTTGGTATAAATAATATAACAGACATAAACGAATACGCAAAATTAAACAAATTAATTGCCTTAAATAAATATTACCAAAGGAATTAAAATGAAAAAGTTAAATATTGTAGCGATTACAACGGTTTTGTTTTTTATGTTTTTAATCCCGGTCTTCGCCGATGATGCTGCTGATTTGCAGAAGTTACGACCATTAAATCCTCTAGAGCAGTCAATGTATGAAAAGGTAAAAAATAACGCGCCTAAATTGCATGAATTCATCGCGACCAGAACATATCTACGCATGGTTAAGCCTATGATCGGAGGAAGGGATCCGTGGAAAATCGATCGAAGCGAATTACGTAAGTTACCCGCAATATCCAAGGCGGCAACTGTCGAGTACGCCATTGATGACACAGAGTCGGCAATTCTTTGGGCGATACTTCTTGCTCAAACCTGAGTGTTTAAATAAATGCCCATCAGTAATGATGCTGATACCCTAAAATTAGTTACAAAGGACAATCCTCCTGATAACCGGCAAATACTGTTGTATAGTAGGTGCACTTTTCTTCCTGAAAGTGAGCAGCCCTCGATTGTAGCGAATATACTTTCTTTCAAGTAAAAATCATTGTTTTTCTTTTTTGAAAAAAGAACATATGATATATTGATATTCAAAATATCGAAAATAATAAAGCTCATATATAATTGTTCGACATAGGGGCACAAATGAACAACGATGAAGACAAGATAGACGAATACACTCTGGCATTACTTTACTTGGTAGTCCATGAAAGACACGAAGGATTGGGAGCAAGAGCTTGGAAGGGCTTTGACTGGGACACACTGAGCAGACTTCATGAAAAAGGGTACATATCAAATCCAGTAAGTAAGACAAAATCGGTTGGGCTGACCGAGGAAGGATTTCTCAAGGCTGAAGAACTCTTCAGACGGCATTTCACTAAGGAAGCGGAAACGATACCGTTGCCAAAGTTTACGCAACAGGCAAAGAAGCGATGGGACCAAATACCCGCAGGGACGAGAAAAGACATCCTAGACAATGTGTGGTGTACTCAATGCCAAAAAGTCATTTCCATGCGGCTTCGTGAAGGAAACATGTCAGGTCAGTCTCTCGTGTTAAAAGGTATTTGTAAGACGTGTGGTAATGAAACCGCGCGAGTCATTGAACCAGTTGAGGAATAAGACCATCAAAAAAGCGGTTGAAATAGATCGCTAACGATATTGTAGAACCGACGCATTACACAAATACCAAAGGCGATTCGGCTATTGATGATTTCTTGGATAGTCTGGATAAGAAGTCGCGGGCTAAGGTGGCCGTGCACCTATCGCTTCTAGAAGAGCACGGACCGCATCTTAGGAGACCATATGCTGACATCGTCAGGGGAAAAATCAGGGAATTGAGAATACATCAAAGTTCGAATCATTACCGTATTCTCTATTTTTTCCAGTTGCGTGATCAAATTGTATTGGCACATGCTTTTTCTAAAAAAACGCAGCAACTGAAAGAGAAAGACATTGAGTTGGCAGAAAAACGCATGGAAGATTGGTTACGACGTTTTCCGACAGGAGTAACAACATGAAAAAAAGTGAAGTTCGTACGTTTCAAAGTAGATTAAGAGAAGATATGAAAGACCCGGAATTCAAAGCTCACTATCAAGAAGGGCGGCAAGCACTTATGCTGGCGATGAGGATTGCGAAGTTGCGCGAAAAGAAAAGGTTGTCGCAGTTGCAATTAGCAAAACTCATGGGCACCAGCCAGCAGGCTATCTCTCGGCTCGAAAGTGGTGAGTATGAGGGGTTTACACTCAAGACCCTTGAAAAGATTGCCGAAGTAACTGGGACGCGGGTAGAGATAAAATTTGTTACGGCATGACTTTTCTGAATTTTTATTGATAACTGGTTGTAAGTTGCGCTTTAGGGAATGTTATTTTTTGGGTGACTGAGGTTGAGGACTACTTCCTGTAATCCTCAAAAAGTCAACTTCAACAAAAATGCAAGCTTTCAATCAGTAATAAACACAATTCACGCCCGACAACAAACGCCCAAATCACACTTTATAGTTAAATTACTTTGAGACACGAGATTTTTCTTTGCGTGGTCCTATCTTAAAAATCGGAATATTTATATTGACAGATATAAATATATATATTATATAGTATGCAAATATATTAACTCATATACACAAGTGCCGGTAGTCATGAAAAAGCATATAAAAAGATATTTAAGGAACATCTAAAAAATCTATAATTTAAGGAGGGTAAATGGAAATTCTTAAACTTCAAGCTGAAATCTGTAAAATATTCGCCAATGATAAACGTCTGGGAATTATTAATTTGCTGAAAGATTCAGAAATGTCTACCAGCGAATTAATGAAAAAAACCGGACTGAACAAGGTTAGTATGTCTCAACACATAAACGTTTTAAAGTCGAAGGGTGTCATTGTCGTACGGCGTGAAGGCGTCCAGTTATATTACCGGATCGCCAATCCAAAAATCATACAAGCATGCGGCCTGATGAGGGAGGTATTGGTGGAACAGCTTATGGAAAAAGGAAAGACCGCTTCGAGGCTGGTTAAGGCCTCAAATAAAAAATAATAAGTTAAATGGAAAGGATGTCGGCCAAATAACCATTAATTATTGTAATGCCTGATCATTTTATTCCGGCGCTTAATCGAATCAAGAAACTATTTTTGGCTACTGTCCATTTATAAAACGATAAATATTTAGCTAAGAAAAGTCGGAGAAAGGAGGATCAACATTATTTATTAAAGTGATTTGGCAGAGGGAAGAAGATATTTACAATAACCGGAAATATAAGGAGAAGTTATGAAAAAAAATATTGCATTTTCTTTTTTGGGGATTGTTGCAGGGATGTTTATCGCTGTCAATGCTAATGCAACTAACGGCATGCGGATGATCGGCTTTGGTCCCGTGCAGGATTCCATGGGCGGAGTAAGTGTGGGCCTACCACTGGACGCCGCATCAATACTCACCAATCCGGCCGGTATGAGCGTTCTTCCGGGACGGATAGACTTTGGGGCTTCATATTTCAAGCCTTCTGTTGACTATAAGGCAACCGGAGGAGCTAATGGAGCTGAAATTGAATCTAACCGGAACGGATCACCAGTTCCTGCTTTTGGCTTGATCATCCCACTTGGTGATAAATTTAAGTTTGGAGTAGGTGCATATGGAGTGGGCGGTATGGGTGTTGATTATCCTGCAAATCTTTACGGTAGCACCACCTATACAGCATATTCACAGATGCGCTTTGCTCCGGCTCTTTCCTATAAAATAAACGATATAGTGTCCGTAGGGGTTGCAATCAACATTATGTATGCGACCATGGAATTCAATGTTGCCAGTGCTGCAGACCAGCAGCCACATATGGGCGCATCGTCTTTTGGCTACGGGGCCACGATCGGTGTGTTGGTGAAACCGGTAGATTTTCTTCAGATTGGATTGGCTTACGAGACTAAAAGCTATTTTCAAGATTTTTCTTTTAACACAACTGCCGGTGTAGATAATATAGAATTTGATCAGCCCCAGGTGGCGACAATAGGCTTAGGTATAAAACCAATCAAAGATTTATCAATTGGTTTTGATGTCGAATGGATAAACTGGTCAGATACCAATGGGCAAAATCTGCCCAAATACACGGCCAACGCCAGTGGGGCCATGCCCTGGAATATGGATTGGAGCGACCAGTTCGTCTACAAACTAGGCGTTCAGTACACAGTTAATCCAATTGTGGTCTTGCGGGCCGGTTACAACTACGGCAAAATGCCTCTCGATAGCAGCCGAGCATTCGAAAATATTGCTTTCCCAGCTGTTTCCGAGCAACATTTTACCGCAGGCATTGGAATCAATATTACCAAACAATTTACACTTAACATCGGCGGCATGTATTCACCGACAGCAAAACTTACCGGTTCTAATATGGCACAGGGCATAAGCTCATATGACACAGAGATGTCACAGTACTCCATTGATATGGGCATTGCGTATACTTTTTAAACATATTGAAATTGGCACGGCAGAGGTTATCTGTCGTGCTAATTAACTTGAAATCTTGTTTGTGCAAGTCGACATATAAAGAGTTTTTATGATCCGGCAATTTTGCTGAAAACAGGAGGTTATTAATGAACCAGCAGACGAAAGAATATCTGGAAGGGCAATTCGGCAATCGCGTTAATTTTAATGAAATGGAACGCGTATTATACAGCCATGATATAGCGGCAATACCTTCTCTCATTGCGCCGCTCATCGGCAAAACAGTTCCCGACGCGGTTGTTCAGCCTGAAAGTGAAGAAGAACTGGTCAATCTCATTAACTGGGCGAGACAAAATAATATTGCTCTTACGCCCAGGGCGAAAGCTTCTTCCGGATATGGCGGAGTGCTGCCCGTTAAACAAGGGATAGTCGTTGATTTCTTCCGTCTGAATAAAATTATATCCATAGATAAGCAAGCGCAAACAGTGACCTGCCAGGCCGGTGTTGTCTGGGAAAAGGTTGATGCCGCGCTGAATAAAGAGGGGTTTACCGTAAATCTATATCCGTCCAGTTATCCCGGCTCTACTGTCGGCGGATGGCTGGCGCAGGGCGGCGCTGGATTCGGCTCCTATCAATATGGCTGGTTTCGCGAAAATGTGGTTTCTACCCGCGTGGCGCTGCCCGATGGTTCGGTACGCGTCTTTGCCGGTGCTGATCTGGATTTAATTGCCGATGCCGAAGGAACAACCGGTTTTATAATAGATATAACGATGAAAGTTCAGCCTAAAGATGAACTCGAAATTATTGCCATAGGCTGTCCGGAAGCACCAGCCCTCCAACAGATTGTGGAAGATATAGTGAAAGCGGAACTCCCTTTGTGGTCTCTTGTGTTTATCAATCCCCGAATGGCGGAAATGAAAAATCGTTCGCCGTTGATGGAACACAACGGTCATCCAACCGAAGAAAGAGTTCTTCTGCCTGCTTCCTATGTCGCTACGATAGCTTTTCATAAAAAAGACACGGTGCAAGTGACAGCCAAGCTCAAAGAAATTTTGCGCCGCTGTCAGGGTGAAATATTAAGTGAACGCATTGCCGAACATGAATGGAAAAATCGCTTTAAGATAATGGTGGTAAAACGTCTTGGCCCCAGTCTGGTTCCGGCCGAAGTTGTCATACCTCTTTCCCGGTTGGGTCACTTCATGGCGGAAGTCGAAAATAAAATCAATCAGCCTGTCGTTAAAGAAGGCACGGTTATCCGCAAGGGTAAAGACGGAATGCCTGAGGTTGTCATTCTGGGATTTATTCCCGCGGATCAGCGCAAATTCAGTTACAATTTTGTTTTCAGCCTTTCATTATCCATTATGAAAATTGCGGAAGCCAATGGAGGCCGGGCATATTCCACCGGTTTATATTTCAAGTCTAAAGCCGAAAAAGTTTTGGGTAAAGAACGATTAGCCAAACTGAAGGCTTTTAAAAAACAGATTGACGAAAAGGATATTTTTAATCCCGGAAAAGTCATGGGCTATAATCTTATGGACAGCGCCGTGAGCATCGGTAATGCTTTTGAGCCGTTGATCCGGCCTTTCGGCAATTACGTTATCACGCATATCGGAGAAAGAAAAACTTATCCTGTGAGCGATATTCCATCAGATGTGGTCTGGTATGCCTACAGTTGTTCTCAATGCGGTTACTGTGTGGAGGAGTGCGACCAATTTTACGGCCGTGGCTGGGAAAGCCAGAGCCCGCGCGGCAAATGGTATTGGCTGCGGGAATATCTGGAAGGAAGAGCCAAGTGGACTCAGGCACAGATTGATACTTTTTTAGTCTGCACAACCTGCGAACTTTGTAATTTGCGTTGTTCCGCTGCCCTGCCCATAGAACCATCATGGATGAAACTGCGCGGCAAGCTGATCAACAAAGAAAAGAGAATGACGTTCCCGCCGTTTGAAATGATGGCGGAAGCGCTGCGGAATGAAGGCAACATCTGGGCGGGTTACCGCAAAAACAGGGCAGACTGGTTTCCTGAAGATCTGAAGGAAAAACACGGTCCCGGTCGCAAAGCGAAGGCCTTGTATTTTGCCGGATGCACGGTGAGCTATGTGGAGCACGATATCGGCATGGCAACGGTAAGGTTGCTCGACCGCGCCGGAGTGGATTTTACATATGCCGGCAAGCCGGAAAATTGCTGTGGCACCCCGATGCTGGTTGCCGGCAAATGGGACCTTTTTGAAGATATTATGCGCAAAAATATAGAGCTTGTAAGGCGAACAGGAACGGATACGGTTATTGCCTCCTGTCCGGCCTGCGACATGATGTGGCGTGTTGTTTATCCTGAATGGGCTAAAAAATTGGGTATTGATTACAATATCAAAACAAAACATTACTCGGAGGTGATCGCCGAGAAAATAAAATCCGGTGAATTTGTGTTTCCCGCCAATAATATGAAACCGGTAAAAGTAACATGGCATGACTCCTGTCATATCGGCAGAGCATCCGGTGTTTACGAACCGCCCCGCGATTTGATCAAGGCGATTCCCAATGTGGAATTTGTGGAAATGGAACATAACCGTGAGAAAGCCCATTGCTGCGGCAGTGTTCTGACTTTGATTAAAGAGCCGCCGATAGCTGCTGAAATCGGTAAAACAAGACTCGATGAAGCGGTCGATGCCGGCGCCCAAAAGGTATTGGCGCTGTGTCCATGCTGTCAGGTTCAGTTGCGTGTAACCGCGAAAAAGAAAAATATACCGGTGGAAGTTGTGGATTTAGCGCACCTGGCAGGTAACGCCTTGGGATATGATTTTCCTGATCCCAATCCTGATGTGCACAGTCAATGGGGTATTTTTGATGCCTTTATATCGCTGATGTCGCCACAGGGTTTTGCCAACTTAATGGGAACAATGTGGCCGCAGTTGATCGATGCCATGCCTTTCGGTATGGGGCCTATGATGAGGGTCATGGGCAAGATTCCCGGAGTGCTCAATTTAATGAAACCGATGTTTCCGGTTTTATTTCCGATACTGCTGCCGATGATGATGCCGAAGGTAATGCCGGTAATGCTCGACAGAGTTGCCGCGCAGATTGCCATGCCCGATTACATGCGTGAGCAGATGCCGGAACTGATGCCGAAAGTAATGGATAGTCTTATGCAGCACATGATCGGTGATCTTGTGCCGTTGGTTACACAACCGATGATTGATTACTTGACGGGCAAGAATAGAATTAATTAGGGAAGTAGAAGATTATAGGAAGAAGAAATGAAAAAGTTTATATTCTTTTTGCTAACTACTGGAATGGTCTTAGGGGTTGCCTTTTCATCTTTCTGTGCTGACGGTGGAAAACCGCTCATTATCGATGTCAGGACAGAGTCCGAGTGGAACAACGGCCATATAGAAGGGGCTATACTGATTCCTTACGAATTGATAGGGGAAAGAATAGGAACAATTGTTAAAGACAAGTCCAAACGGATTTACCTTTATTGTCGAAGTGGACGGAGATCGGGAATAGCGAAGGAAACCCTCGAAAAAATTGGCTACAAAGATGTTTTGAATCTTGGATCGCTTGAAGATGCTGCCAAAACGATGAAAAGCAAGATTGTAAAGTAGAAGTTGATCTTTTATAAATAATTATAACAATTCTACTGTTATTCTTGAACTATTTTTTATTTACGGCCAGTTATCAGAAACAATGAAAACAAACGGGTACAGCCATCGCCTACCGGTTTTTCAACCTGAGCGGCTGTCCGATGCCGTACATCACGAAATCCCGTGTCTATAAAAATTCGTTGTAAATCTTTTCGATCAAATCCGAAGTGGAATACACCTTCATTATTGCTGTGAAATTGGCCATCATCCAAATCCAAATCAGCAATAGCCAGTTGGCCGGATGGAAGTAAAATCGAATAAAATTGTTCCAACAAAGGAGCTATATTTTTAATGTGATGCAATGTCATACTACTGACAATAAGATGATAGGAACTATTCAGAACATCACCATTATCCAGATCAATGAATTCTGCTTTTACATTGGTCAGGTTTTGTTCTTTTATCTTTGTTTTAAAAACATCCAGCATCCCCTGGGAGCTATCCACACCGGTTATGGAACGGACAAAAGGCTGTAAAGAAAATGTCAACAATCCTGTGCCGCAACCGAAATCCATAACGTCAATATCAGGCGTTAAGGTTATCTCTTGAATCATGCTATTTGCGACATCTTGAGCTACTTTTACACGCCTAGTAACCTGATCCCAGCTAGAGGCTTCCTGATCGAAATTGTGCTTTTTAGTATTTATTTCATCCCCTCCTAGATTCATTTAGCTTTGCCTGTCGTGGAAATTTTCAAAAGCACATATAAAGGGCAAAAACCTATCAGGCTCGTTATGATAAACACAATTGCCAGAATGCCCAGAATAATCGCGGCAATACCTGTAATGCTGCCGTTTATATATAGGATAATAACGACAATGGCCAGCAGTATTCTAATAATCCGGTCTATTGTTCCCATGTTCTTTTTCATAGGCTTCTCCTTTCTTTAATTTGATAAAATAATATTAACTGTCTTTCTGATCGCCTTCCACTTCAGGTTTTTCCTTCTTATCCACCGGACAAGCTTGCCTCACTCAAGTAGAGACTCCCATGCGCGGCAATAGCCAAGCCTGTACAAAAACCCACACCGCCAGAACAAAAAGTAAAATCAATGTATCGTTCATTTTTTCTTTCCTTTTTCTATTGCGGGGAGGCGGCAAAACCGCACCACCCTTCACCGGTTAGTTCAAATTCTTATCAAGTAGCGCAGTAAGTTGATTTTTAGATAACAATCCAATCTTAGTATCCTGTACCGTACCGTTTTTAACCAGAATCAATGTCGGTATGCTTTGCACGCCATATTGAGATGCCGTTGCCGGATTATCATCGACATTCACTTTGACAATATTGACGCGTTCGCCGTATTCGGCCGCAAGCTCTTCTAAAATCGGGCCGATTGCCCGGCAGGGACCGCACCAGGGCGCCCAGAAATCCACCAAACTCAATTTCTCTTCTTTTAATACTATTGTACTAAAATTACTATCATCAGCGTGTTTAACGTATTCTGAATTACTCATTTTGTCTCTCCTTATAAATAATATATTTTGTTTCTCCTTTGCATCTGTGATAAAAAATCACATGCTTTTGATTGAATGAATACACCATGGCATTTGATATTTCATTGATCTAAATCAACGTAGGAGAATATTTTTTGCAAATGGATATCACCAAGCAAATCAAGGATATTGACCTCTTTAAGGGAGTTTCTCCTGAGAACTTAAGCGCATTGGCAGCGCAGGCAACCTTAAAGAAGTTTAAATCTGGTGAGATGGTTATCGGCGAGACAGATCCAATCAGGTCTTTTTATGTGGTTATCTCCGGACAGTTAAAGCTCTACAGGAGTTCAGCGGAAGGAAAAGAACAGACACTCCAACTGCTAGGACAGGGAGATCCTTTCGGATTATGCACAGCATTTGCAACTGATTCCTTTCCAGCTACAGCCATGGCTATTGAAGATGCCGCAGTTCTTTTAATTCCCGGAACGGTTATGGAGGCAATCGCCAGGCAGGAACCTGCTTTATTGTTCAACATCATTCAGATATTATCCCAACGCCTCAAGGATTCCATGACCCTCATTGAATCTCTTGCCTTAAAAGAAATTCCCGGAAGGCTGGCCTCTTTCCTGCGCCATGAACTGCCCAAGGGCGCAGCCGAGAGAAAAACAACAGTGGAATTGACAATTTCACAACGGGAACTGGCCAAGATTTTGGGTTCCACACCGGAAGCCCTCTCCCGCGCCCTAAGAAAAATGGCCAATGACGGTATCCTCTCCACAGCAGGTCGTGTAATCACCATTCTCGATCATAAAGCGCTGGAACAACTGGCAGAAGGCGAGTAACTCCTAAAAACAAATTCATCCCTTGACAAGTTATGGGCATATGCTTATAATATGTCAAAAGGAGTAATTAAGACAAATGTCCCGTCCTAAATGTCGACGTAATATATGCGGAATACCTGATGAAAATTATTTCAAGCCACGGGGAATACCTACTGTAGATTTGGAAGAGATTGTTCTGAACCTGGATGAATTTGAAGCTATTCGTCTGGCGGATTACGAACAATTATATCAGGAAGAAGCGGCGGCTAAAATGAACATTTCCCGCCAAACGTTCGGCAGGATTATAGAAGCGGCACAAAAAAAAATAGCCGATGTTCTAATTAACGGAAAAGCTCTAAAAATTGAAGGTGGGGAAGTTGCTCTTAACGAAACAAAACGCTGCTGCAAAGCTAAAAAACGCAGTGCAGGAAAGAATAACTGATATTTTTTTAAAGGAGAATTTTATGAAAATCGCATTACCATCACGTATGAACCAGATTGACGAACACTTTGGACACTGTGAACACTTTACGGTATTCACCATTGACGGCCAGAAAAAAATAACAGCGGAAGAGAAGATTGCTTCTCCTGCCGGTTGCGGCTGCAAATCTAACATCGCCCAGACACTGGCCCAACAGGGCGTCAAACTGATGCTGGCCGGGAATATGGGACAAGGCGCTGTAAATGTATTGAACGGTCATGGCATTGATGTCCTGCGCGGCTGCTCCGGCGACGTGAAAGCAGTCGCAGAGAGTTGGCTTGACGGTAAGCTGGAAGACAACGGGATCGCATGTGCTCAGCATGAGCATGAATGTCATAACGGCTAAAATTCGAATCAACGACGCATTAAATAAATGACTAGAACGTCAATCAATGAAGAATTTATCTTTGCATTGATTTAAATCAATGCAATCGCATCCACAGACTGCTAAGAAATAAAACAACAGGAAGTGATCTGTCATGAGAGAATGTTTAAAAAACTTCCCCATTTAATTTTTTAAATACAGGAGGAACCTATGTCAAAAAGAATCGTAATTATCGGCGGATCGGCTGCCGGTCCCAAAGCGGCGGCAAAGGCCAGAAGAATCGACAACAATGCAGAAGTCGTTCTCCTGCAAAAAGACGCTGATCTCTCCATGGCTTCCTGCGGTTATCCTTACTATGTCGGTGGATCTTTCGACGACCGCAATATGCTTTTAAGTACGCCAACGGGTGTTGTGAGAACTCCTGCATTCTATATGAACGTCAAAGACATAGACGCGAAAGTTAACACGGAAGTCACGACCATTGACCGGAAAAACCATTCCGTTTCTTTCAAAAATATTGTGTCAGGCGAAACCGGCTCACTGACTTACGACAAGATCATAATCGCCACCGGTTCCATCTCACAGATGCCGCCAGTGCCCGGTCTGGAACTTGAAGGGATTACAACTTTGAAATCCATGAAAGACGCCGATTATCTGCGCAAAGTCCGGGACGAGAAGAAAATAAAAAAAGCTGTCATCATCGGCGGCGGTTTGATCGGCATTGAAACCTGTGAAGCGCTTCATCTTGCAGGCATCGAAATAACGGTTGTTGAACTTCTGCCTCAACTGCTCACTTTTCTAGATTGGGAACTGGCCAAGCTTGTGGAAAACCACGTCAAAAGCAAAGGAGCCAATGTCATCACCAGCAACGGCGTTGCAGAATTTCTAGGTGAAAACGGTAAACTGACGGCGGTAAAACTGCAAAACGGAGCGGAACTGGCCTGTGAACTGGCTGTAGTGGCAATTGGTGTTACTCCCAACGTCAAATTGGCCAAAGAGGCGGGTTTGAAAATCGGTAAATTGGGCGGCATAAATGTCAACAAGTACATGCAGACTTCCGATAAGGACATCTATGCCGCGGGCGACTGTGTGGAAACGGTCAATAGAATTACCGGCAAAAAGGTTCTGGCGCCCTACGGCGATTTGGCTAATCTGCAGGGACGCGTGGCGGGAGAAAACGCCGCTTCTGAAAATTGCGTTACATTTCCCGGAACAATTCAAACAGGTATCTGCAAGGTTTTTGATTACTCCGCAGGCTCCACGGGACTTTCAGAAACAATCGCAAAGAAATTGGGTTATTCGGACATCATTACAGTGATTAACGTCAGTCCTGACAAACCAGGGTACATGGAGGGTAAACTCCTGGTGACTAAGCTCATAGCCGATCGAAAAACCGGTAAGTTATTGGGTGCTCAGTGCATCGGACCCGGCAACGTAAGTAAACAAATCGCCCAATGGGCAATGGCCATTCAAGGCAAACTGACTGTCGAAGATCTCGTCAATGCTGATCTGCCCTATGCTCCACCTTTTTCGCTGGCTATCGATCACTTTATTGCGACAGCGCACTTGATGCAAAATAAAAGGAAGGCTCAAAGGCATAAGCTCTAAAGAAGTCAAAGAGAAAGTTACCGCTGACGAAAAGCCGTTCCTCATCGACGTGCGAGGACCTGATGAATTTGAACAGATGCGTCTCGGTATTGGCGAAACACTGATTCCCCTTGGCGCACTGCGAAAGCGATTGAAGGAACTTCCCGAAGACAAAAATAAAGAAATCATCTGCTACTGTAAGATTTCACTGCGTGGCTATGAGGCGGCATTGGTGCTGGAAGGTAACGGATGGAAAAACGTCAAGGTCATGGAAGGCGGTGTTATGGCCTGGCCGTATCCGAGAGAAAAATAGGCAAGACGGAGATGTCATTTTTAAACTCGGCGAGAGTGAAAGGATGATCAAGGATCTGGAACTCACTGCGGGGAAGAGACTGTTTATAGAAAAAGTTGCCATATTATTTCTCCAACCAGGTATATTCATTGTGAGACGGACACTATACAGGATTGTACAAAGCCTCTATCCAAAGGCATTACTCATATGAGCAACAATAATTTGGCAAAACTCCTTTCTTTCGAATATTTGACGCAAATATTATTCATTATTCTTTCAATTTGTTCCCTTTTGCCATTTGTTGATACTCCCACGGCGCTTGCGGCAGGTATTGTCTTTGGGTTTTTATTAAACAATCCATTCCCTCAATTGACGAGTAAGTTAAGTAAAATATTGCTTCAAATTTCAGTTGTCGGACTGGGATTCGGAATCGGGATTCTTCAGGTATTCGAAGAAGGGAAACATTCGATTGTCTACACAATCATCGGAATAACGATCACTATTGTTATCGGTAATTATTTAGGGCGATTGTTAAAAATCAATTCAAGAACATCAAAGTTGATTTCGTTTGGTACCGCAATTTGCGGCGGCAGTGCTATCGCGGCAATGGCGCCTGTGCTGAAAGCCAAAGACGAAGAAATTGCAGTCTCGCTTGCTATCGTTTTCACTCTTAATTCAATCGGATTGTTCTTGTTTCCATTTATCGGACATAGCCTTCATATGAGTCAGGAGTCTTTTGGCGTATGGGCCGCACTTGCGATTCATGATACAAGCAGCGTGGTCGGCGCAACGGCGGCTTTCGGCGCTACAGCATTGGCTATTGGCACAACCGTAAAACTGACGCGTGCTCTATGGATTACCCCTATTGTTCTTGGGTACGCCTTCTATAAAAAAACCAGCGAGAAAATACACTTCCCCTATTTTATCATCGGATTTGTTCTGGCGGCAATTGTTCGTTCGACTTTTCCGAATTTCAATACGGTATGGGATACTTTTGCTTTTGGAGGCAGAAGACTGCTGGTTTTGACACTTTTTCTTATCGGTTCAGGTTTAACAAAAGATGTTTTAAGGAATGTTGGGTTTCGTCCAATGTTCCAGGGTGTAACGCTGTGGATAATTGCAAGCTCTGTATCCTTATTCGCGATAATCCGAGGGATAATTCACTAATGAGATTGGCAATCCCTTTTTGTAACAGCCATTGTTTTTCGAATAAACAATTCCTTATGTTCGCCCTGTCATAAGGGGCAGGCGGAAGTAATTTCCCGATGCCCGATTGTTGCCCTCGGCGGGTTAGATGTATAGAGCCTGTTTCTGCCGCAGGCTTCTTACATCCTTATAAGGAGTGTTCAGGATTTTTCACGTATATCCTTTCTTTCAAGTGGCATTTTTTCTCTGCTTTCAGGCATTAATCCAAATATTTGTACATCAGGTTTCATCTTGACAGTATGTATTTTTTTTAAATCTTGCGACTCTTCTCACAGGTAGTTTATCACTGCTATTATCCTCCCATTAAATCCATATTGTCTTTCTCTGATAGTGTTATTAATTTATTAAACGAAGATTGCAAATGGATAAACTCTGGTAAACTAAAAACAGGTCATGATGGTCGGGGAGTCCCGGACGAACCCGTGATTGTCGTTGATTTTCAAGGGATGCTTGATCACGCGAAAGCGAAGGAAGTGTTTAATGGACATGGATTGGGGCGTGAGGGAATTGACCTGCCTCCCAATAAATAATTCATAAGGAGGTCATTACATGAAAATGTTACTTTCAGTAGAATTCCCGCCTGAGCCTTTCAACTCTCTTATCAGAAGCGGCAAGGTGGGCGAGATCATCGGGCGTATCCTTGAATCAATCAAGCCGGAGACGGCCTATTTTTCGGAGAAAGACGGGAAACGAGGCGGAATCTTTGTGGTTGATGTAAAAACATCATCGGATGTGCCCTTCTTTGCGGAGCCCTTCTTTCTCATCTTCCAGGCAACTTGTAAATTCCGCATCCTGATGAGCCCGGAGGATTTACAAAAGGCCGGTCTGGATCAGTTGGGCAAGAAGTGGTCAGAAGAGCCGCTTATAAGTATAGATGAAAAAGGTAGTTTGGATGCAATTGTTTAGTACAATAAGTTAATTTTTTTAAAATTTATTTTCAATACGAGAACGAAAGGAGAACATTATGAAAAAAGTTTGGACATTAACGATTGTGATAATGCTGTTGGCCGTTGTCACGGCAATTCAGGCAGAAGTCAGACCCGGTGGTTTACCCGCTTTGAGTGTTGATGATCGTATTACAGACAATGGCACAATGGCACAGGCCGATGTCAGACCCGGTGGTTTACCTCCCTTAAATGAGAATGAAAGGATTCCCAGTTGTAACTGTAAAACTGACGCCTCCGCCTGTCCTCAGCCGGCAGCTGAGCCAATGATGGTTTCAGAACCTGCTCCGGTCGTAGCTCCTCCTCCGCCGCCGCCGGCTCCCAAGCCCGCCATTATTGAAAAAGGCAGACAGACACTTAATGTCGAATTCGATTTTAATAAATCAATCATTAAGCAAGGGTACGACAAAGACATAAATGATCTGGTTCAAGTAATGAAAGATTATCCCGATCTTAACGTCGTCATCGAAGGACATACGGATAATATAGGTACGGCTGCGTACAATAAAAAACTTTCCCAGAGACGCGCTGAGGCTGTGAAGCAATACATGGTCGAAAAAGGTATTGATGCAAATCGTATAACCGCAATAGGTTTCGGTTTCGACCGGCCCATTGCTTCCAATGACACCGAAGAAGGGCGGCAGAAGAACCGTCGCGTGGAAGCAGCTGTTGATTATATAATACAGAAGTAAATTTTCGCCTCTAATAACACAACAAAAATAAAGACCCCCGCAGTAAGCTGCGGAGGTCTTATTTTACGTGCATATCCATTTACGGAGTTTCATCGAATCGGGATCACTATGCCACCTTTTCGCCACTACAGTTATATTCCTTGCAGCGTATGCATCCATGGCGACGTTTGCCTTTTGTGATAATTCCCATGAGTCTGATTCCCAAGTGTGGAAGGTCGGGCAGAATCGATGGACGGTTCAAGAGGAGTATAATTATGGCAAGTGGATAGAAACGAATGTCGCGGAAGATTTTTTTATTCGCCGTGATATGCGCGTGGACTGCGCGGCAGGTTCCCATTAATATTCCATGCCGAAAAATATGTTACAATAAGACAGTCCGGTTTTATTTATTCCAAAGTGTTTTATATATGGTCGGTGGAAGCTGATCAAGGCGGTCTTTTAAAACACACGCGCTGGCACCCTGAGCGAGGATCTGTATGATTTTTTCTTCGTCGTCTTTTAGCGCACCGGTAACCAGTATAAACGGAATATGCGGAAATCGTTTTTTTGCCTCAGCCAGAGCCAATGCTCCGTTGTATTGAGGGAGATCGTAGTCGGACAGAATCAGATCGGGATTAAATATTTCCAATTCCCTCAAATATTCTTTCTCGTTGGCTGCCCATTGTGCTGTAAAAGGAATTCCTGCTTCCATCAAAGTTTCCTGCACAAGTTCGGCATCACTTGCTCTATCTTCCAAAATTAGAATACGCATATATTTGTTCATCATTAACGTCCTAATCATCATTTATAAATTATCTTTATCATATGATATTGCAGGACATATACGAAATGGAATGGTAAAAAAATGGGAGTCAATTGGAAGATATATCTTACTATCCCTAAAATGCGCGGCAATATTTATTGTAAAAATAATTGACATAAAAACAGAACTTCCCTATGTTCACCCTGTCATAAGGGGCAGGCGGAAGTAATTTCCCTATGCCCGGTTGTGCCCGCGGCGGAGTTTAAAATCTCCGCGTCTATAGGTCTTGCGGGAATGGGCAAAGCACAACGCGATGATTTTTTATAAGTGATGCGTGCGATGGAAAAGGAAAAGAAAATCAGCGTGATTGTTCCGGTTTATAATGCACAACATTATCTGGAGAAATGCCTGGATTCGATAACAGGCCAGAGTTACCGGAATCTGGAGATTATTCTGGTCGACGACGGCTCCAAAGACAAAAGCGGTGAAATCTGCGACCGGTACGCAGCCGCGGACGGCAGAATAAAAGTAATTCACCGGGAAAATGGCGGCATTTCGGCGGCCCGCAATTCCGGATTGAATATCGCAACTGGGGAATATTACGGCTTTGCCGACAGCGATGACTGGATGGAAAGCGATATGTATCAATTTCTGCAAAACGATCTGACAAGCACTGGCGCGGACATTGCTGTCTGCGGCTTTTTCCGCACTTTTGATAAATTCGAAGAGCCCAATGACAGATCGCACACCCGCCGCGTTATGAAACGGGCGGAAGCTCTTGACTGGCTGCTGCAGGACAGGCTGCTCCAGAATTACTATTGGTGCAAGCTGTATAAAAGGGAATTATTCAACGGAATCAGAATGCCGGAAGGAAGAACATTCGAAGATGCTTTCACCCAGCATCTTATCTTTGAGAAGGCGCGGAAGGTGGTTTTGCATAATATTCCCAAATATCATTATCTTATACGAAGCGACAGTATCAGCGGCGCTTCACAGGGTTTTTTAAACGAGGATTGTCATGCGGCATTCTATGAACGTGTCCGGCATTATTTCGTCAAAGACGAGAAACGCTTTTGCCGTCAGGCCGCGATCACTTATCTTAATGGTCTGTGCAGAACGTATTATGATGCAGGTGATGAACAAACCCGCGCAGTGCAGCGGCAAAGATTTGCCGCTTTTTGCCGGGAATGCGGGAACGGCCGCTTCCTTCGGCCCATGGAAAAATTCTTTTATTTTTTTACATTTTCCGCTTTTCCGGGAGCTGTGCTGATTTTTCTGATATATTGCAAATGCCGGATCTCAAAAATAGTGATCATGGAGGAAGGCCTGGGCGCGTTCTATCACAAAGCCGTCAGGACAATCTCCCGCCTTCAATCGTAATCCTCACCATCGTGGTCAGGCCGGGTCTTTTTCGTCCTGTTGCCCAAACAATACTCATGTAGGGCGCGTTTCCCAAACGCGCCCTACTTCCCTCCTTCATTACGAGCAATCCCTACGCTGTCATTCCCGCCCCCGCCTTCGCGAGGGTAAACTCCGGCGGAAATCCAGTGTTGTAGGGTGGAACAAGCATAGCGGTTCCACCATTATCGAAACATTCGGTGGATGCGCTCCGCTTCATCCACCCTACGATCTTCCC
>Ga0187890_10001146_pt1 | contig 19246 bp, 18 predicted proteins | sample June2016WEW_21_1_FD_133005 | JGI IMG/M metagenome (GOLD analysis project Ga0187890, IMG submission 133005) | Peatland microbial communities from SPRUCE experiment site at the Marcell Experimental Forest, Minnesota, USA - June2016WEW_21_10 | ecosystem: Environmental > Terrestrial > Soil >... | reverse complement strand
GGACGAAGCGCAGCCCGCGACGGGTCGCGTCGATCGCCGAGCCCTCCTCGAGCGGCTCGCCCTCGATCAGCACGGTGCCGCCGGGATCGGGACGGTGAAAGCCGCACAGGACCTTGATCAGCGTCGACTTGCCCGATCCGTTCTCACCGACGAGCGCGTGTATCTCCGCGCGGGCGATCTGGAAGGATACGTCGTCGAGGGCACGCTGGCCGGGGAACGTCTTGGACAGGTGCTCGACCGCTACGAGCGGGATGTCGGAGGAAGTCGAAGTGCTCATCGCGTGGTGCCTCGGATCGTGGCTTGCAGCCGCTCTCGCATACCAAGCAAGCGCTTGGCCGATATCAGCCTAGCTCCGCCCGTCCGCGGCGTCAATCGCCTACCAGCTTCGCGGCGGCCTCTCGCAGCGCGCCCTTGGCGATCTTGCCGCCGGAGGAGCGGGGGATCTCATCGACCACCACCAGGCGCTCCGGCAGGCACTCCTTGGACGTGCCGTGGGAGATCAGGAACTCGACGAGCTCGGCGAGCTCCAACTCGCCGTGGTCGAGCAGCTCGACGTACACGCATACGCGCTCGCCGAAGATCTCGTCGGGGATCGCCACGGCGGACGCGAGCGTCACGCGCGGGTGCGCGGAGACCTCTTCCTCGACCTGCGGGGCGCTGATGTTCTTCCCCCCTCTGATGATGATGTCGGACTTGCGGCCGACCACCGACAGGTAGCCATCCTCGTCGAGCTCGACGACGTCGGCGTGCAGCACGAATCCATCGCGCGTGAACAGCTCCTCGTTCGCCGCAGGATCCTCGAAGTAGCCCAGGCACATAGCCGGCCCACGCGTCCCCGGCTGCCCGCGACGAGTGCCCGTGACCTCGACGCCCGCGTCATAGAGGCGCAGCTCGGTCCCCGCCATCACGCGCCCGGCGGTGCGCAGCCGCCGCTCGCGATCGTCGGTCAGGCGCGTGCCGGTCGCAAAGCCGCTCTCGTTGGAGCCATAGACGTTGAGGATCCTCGCCCCGGTCAGCTCCTCGAACCGGCTGGCCGGCTCATATGGAATCGCCTCGCCGCCCGTGAACATCACTCGCAGCGAGGAGACGTCGCGCTCGTGGATGGCCGGATCGCCCAGCAGCATGCGGAACTGGGTCGAGACGGCGCAGAGCACGCTCACGCGCTCGCGCTCGATCAGCTCGAGCGTCAGCGCGGCGCTGAAGCGCTCCATCACGACCGTCGGCGCGCCCAGGTAGCAGGGCGTGAAGTGCGACGTCCACTGGCCGAACCCGAACGGGGTGGGCACGGCTCCCATGACGACGTCCTGCGGCGTCAACGCCGCCATCTCGGTGGCGCACAGATGGAAGTACCACCAGCGGCTCTGGGCGTGCATCACGCACTTCGGCAGGCCGGTGGTGCCGGAGGTCGAGTTGATCATCCACAGGTCCTCCGGCCCGAGCCGGCGCCGGGCGGCCGCCGGCCCGGCGGGTCCGCCCTGCGCGTCTGCGTCGGCGCGCGCGCCGGCGCCGGACCCACCCTGCATGTCTGCGTCGACTGCTGCGCCGTCGATCACGATCGGCCCGCCGCGGTCCAGCTCGAAGCGGGGAACGACGACGTGGTGACGCAGCGAGGGGACCTCGCCGCGGAGCCTGGCGTAGGCCTCGCTCATCGAGCTGCCGCGGTGCTCCTCGTGGGATACGAGCGCACCGGCGCGGGTCTTGTGCAGCAGATGGCGCAGCTCGCGATCTCCCGCCCGCGAGCCCACGCCGACGGCCACGACGCCCGCCTTCTCGCACGCCAGCAGCGCGACGTGCACGGTCGCCGCGTCGGGGAGCTGGATCGCGACGCGGTCTCCGTGCGCGAGACCGGCGCTCGACAGCGCGCGGGCGAGCCGGTCCGAGCAGGCATCGTAGTCAGACCAGCTCAGGCGACCGTCGGGCGTGATGAACGCGGCTCGCTCGCCGATCTCGGCGGCGTGCCGCGCGACGTGGTCGGCGAGCATCATGTCCGTCCACCAGCCGCGCCGGCGGTACTCCGCCGCGCGCTCGGCGTCGATCCCGTTTGGGAACATCGTCCCGTTCGAGAAGACCGGTCGATCAGCCTGCTCTCCGCCCATGCTCTGGCGCACCCTACCAAGCGCTTGCTAGGGTTGCTGCGGTCACGCGATCGAGGGAGGACCTGCATGCCGAACACAGCGCAACCAACTGGGCCGCGTACCGGCGCGCCGCGTGTTGGCGAGCCGGGCGCCGGCGAGCCGGTGGCGGTGGTCGGCCTCGGCGATCTTGGTCTGGCGATCGCCTCGCGGCTGGTGGCGCTTGGCACGCAGACTATTGGCGTGGACGCCTCCGAGCAGCGCCGCGCGCTCTGGCGCGAGCGCACCGGTCGTGACGCGCTGCTCGACGCCGGCGAGCTCGCCGGGCTCGACGTCGGGAGCGTGTTCGTCTGCGTGCGCATGACCGACCAGGTCGCGCAGGTCCTCTCCACCCTCGGCGGACTGCCGGCTGCGCAGAGGCTCGTCGCATACGTGGTGAGCACGCTGGAGCCGTCGTTCGCCCGCGACCTCGGCGCTCGCGCCAGCGGGCGCATGCGGACGATCGAGCTGCCCGTGTCCGGTGGGCGCGGCGCCGCGGAACGCGGCGAGCTGACCGTCATGGTCGGCGGCGACCAGGCGCGCCCCCAGGAGGTCGCGTTCCTGGAAGCGACTCTGGCGCGCCGCGTCTTCACGTTTGCCGGCTACGGCGAGGCGACGGTCGCGAAGCTCGTGAACAACACGCTCGGCGCCTTCAACGCCTGCGCGTTCGCGCGCTGCATCGCGCTGGCGGACGCAGCGGGCGTCGATGCGGCCACGTGCGCAGAGCTTGTGCGGTCGAGCTCGGGGTCGAGCTGGATGGCGGAGAACTTCGGCGAGCTCCTGGACGAGCTGCTGATGAAGGACGCCGGGCTGCTGGCCGCAGAGCTGGGTCCGCTGCCGGTGATCGACCTCGCTGCCGGCGAGGAGCTCCTCGCCGCGCTCGCGGGCGCGCGCAGACTGATCGCCGCGCCCGCCCGGCGGGGGGAGCAGGGACCTCGACCGGGAGCAGGGACCTTGACATCGGCTCGCGAGAAGGTCTAGCATTGTGTTGGCCAAGCGCTTGCTTGGTATGGGGAAGGAGAAGAGGAGTCGCATGTCAGCGGATGTCCAACTCGCACAGCCACCATCCGCGGGGCGCCGGCGCCTCGCCGGCTGGGCTCGTCCACTGAGCTTCCGCAACATCGGAGCGGTCTATGTGTGGATCGTCCTGATCGTCGCCTTCACGATCTGGCAGCCGGTGCTCTTCCCGACGGCGCAGACCGCGAAGAGCATGCTCAACGAGTACGCGATCACCGGGATCGCCGGGCTGAGCATCGTGCTGCCGCTTGCGGCCGGGATCTTCGACCTTTCGATCGGCGCGACGATCGGCTTTGCCGGCGTCTTCGCGGGCTGGACGCTCAACCACCTCGGCGTTTCCCCAGCGATTGCCGTGATTCTGACGCTCGGCGCGGGCGTTGCGATCGGGCTGCTCAACAGCCTGGTCGTCGTGCGCATGAAGATCGACTCGTTCATCGGCACGCTCGCCACCGGGGCGATCATCGCCGCGGCCACCCTTGGCGTCTCCGGAGATCAGATCATCACGGGGAAGCTGTCGGGCAGCTTCACCAACCTTGCAAGCACGAGCATCTCCGGCGTGCAACTGCCCGTGCTCTACATGCTCGCGCTGATGTGTGTGCTCGGCTACGTGCTCGAGCAGACGGTTTTCGGACGTCATGTCTATGCAGCGGGCTACGGGCCCGACGTGGCCCGCCTCGTCGGCCTGCGCGTCGGGCGCATTCGCACGATCTCGCTCATCTGCTCGGGCGTGCTCGCGTCGTTCGCGGGGATCGCACTGACCTCGCGCATCGGCTCCGCGGACCCCACGATCGGCCCTGAATACCTGATTCCCGCGTTCTCGGCGGCGTTCGTCGGCGCCTCGCAGTTTCGCGGGGGGCGCTTCAACCCGTGGGGCACGGTGGTCGCGGTCCTGATGATCGGCACCGGCAGCGTCGGGCTGCTGCTCGCAGGCACGCCGGAGTGGACGCCCCAGATCTTCCAGGGGATCGTCCTGATCGCGGCCGTCGGCATCACGACCATCCAGCGCCGGCACGCTCGCGCGAGCGACTGAGCGCGCCGCCCCGGCCGGAGCGTCTCAGCTGTCGCCGGCGTCGCCGGCGCGGGCGATCGCGACGAGCCAGCCGGGGACCTCGCCACCGCCGTCGACGCGCAGCTCCGCACCGCTTACGTAGCGCGCGAGCGGGGAGGCGAGCAGCAGGGTCGCATCGGCGACGTCTCGCGGGCGCGCCATGCGGCCGCCCGGAATCGTCTCGCGCACGGCCGCCAGCCCCGATGCGCCGCCGTAGTGGCGTGCCGAGCCGCCCGTCTCCACGAGGCCGGGCGTCACCTGGTTGACGCGGACCTTCGGGCCCCACTCGAGAGCGAGCGCGCGGGTCAGGCAGAGCACTCCCGCCTTGGCGGCGGCGTAGAGCGCCGTGCCGGGCGCGGGACGGATCGCGGCGACGCTGCCCACGTTGATGATCGTGCCGCCGTCCGGCTGCTCCTGCATCACCGCGTTGGCGAGCTGCGCGACGTAGAACGGCGCGAGCAGGTTGAGTGAGACAACCGAGGAGGCAACCGCGGGCGGCATCGTCGCGGCCGCGCCCATCGAGGTGCCGCCGGCGTTGTTGACCAGGACGTCAAGTCGGCCGTAGCGCTCCGTGACAGCCTGGACGAGCATCGGGGCCTGATCGGGGTCGCGGACGTCGGCCTGCACGAACCTGGCCTCGCTGCTCCCGGCACGCGGCAGCACCTGCGGGGCGCTGCGCCCGCAGACTGTGACCGCGGCGCCCTCCTCGAGGAAGCGCGTGGCGATCGACGCGCCGATGCCTCGCGTTCCACCGGTGACGAGCACGACCCGCGCTGCGAGATCGAGCGAGCTCATCGGCGGCTCGGGCCGCCGGTCAGACCCGCCCGGACGCCCACCAGCCTGCGCTGGGCTCGGGTGCCGCCTCCCAGCAGCTCGGTCGCCTTGGCACGCTTGAAGTACAGATGCGCGTCGTGCTCCCAGGTGAAGCCGATGCCGCCGTGCAGCTGGATCGTCTCGGCGGCGATCAGCGCAAACGCCTCGACGCACACCGCCTGCGCGAGCGGCGCCAGGATGGGCAGCTCCTCGGGCGCGCCATCGACCGCCCACATCGCGTAGTAGGCGGTGGACCGAGCCGACTCGAGCGCCACCGCGAGGTCGGCGCAGCGATGCTTGAGCGCCTGGAAGGAGCCGATCGGGCGGCCGAACTGGACGCGCTCCTTGAGGTAGGAGACGGTCAGCTCGAGGCAGCGCGCGGCTGCGCCGACACACTCGACGGCCAGCGCGACGGCGAGCACGTCGCGGGCGCGATCGAGCAGCGCCGCGCCCTCGCCGGGCGAGCTGATGCGCACGGCCCGGGCACCGGTGAGCCGGACGCTCGCCTGACGGCGCGTCTGATCGAGGGTCGTGTGCGGCTCGACGGCGACGCCGTCTGCGCCGGCCTGCACCGCGAGCAGCGCCGGCTCGCCGTCGAGCTCGGCGGCGATCAGCAGGAGCTCCGCGTGAGCGCCGTCGAGCACATGCTCGACGAGGCCGTCGACGCGCAGATCCTCGCCGGCGCCTCGCGCGAGCAGACCGGCGCCGGGCTCCTCGAGCGCGATCGTGGCCGCGGCGCCGGCCACGATCCGCTCCAGCAGCGAACGCGCCGCGGCGGAGTCCGCGTGCTCGAGCGCGGCCGCGGCGACGACGGTCGGCAGGTATGGCACGGGCAGCAACGTCCGCCCGAGCTCCTCGAGCGCGACTCCGACCTCGACGAAGCTCGCGCCGGCGCCGCCCCGCTCGAGGCCGATCGCGAGCGAGGTCAGCTCCATCTCTGCGACCAGCCGCGCCCACGCCTCGTCGGCAAGCCCATCGCCGCTCTCCGCGGCGGCGCGCACGATCGTGGCGGTAGCGTGCCGCTCGAGGAACCCGCGCACGGTCCGGCGCAGCTCGTCCTGATCTTCGGTGAACGCGAATCTCATCCCGGACGCTAGCCTCGCGGCAGGCCGAGCATTCGCTCGGCGATGATGTTGCGCTGGATCTCGTTCGAGCCCGCGTAGATGGTGTCCGCGCGCGTGTACAGGAACAGCGCCTGCTCGTTGGAGAGGACGTAGGGCGATGAGACGAGCGTCGCGTCTGGACCGCGGACGTCGATGGCGAGCTCGCCGAGCCGCTGGTGCCAGGGCGCCCACAGCAGCTTCGCCACGGACGCGGCCGTGGGATCGACGCCACCGAGCGTTCGCAGGGCGTGGTAGCGCATGACACGCAGGCCGATCCAGGCGTCCACGATCCGGGAGGCGATCTCGGTGTCCTCGATCGCTCCGTTCTCACGTGCCGCTTCGATCACCCGCTCGAGCTCGCGCTCGAATCCGATCTGCTGCGCCAGCGTCGCCACACCGCGCTCGAATCCGAGCGTGCCCATGGCCACGCGCCAGCCTGCGCCCGGCTCTCCGACGACGTTCGCGCCGTCGGTCTCGGCGTCCTCGAAGAAGACCTCGCTGAACTCGGAGGTGCCGGTTATCTGCACGATCGGCCGTACGTCGATCCCCGCCTGGTGCATCGGGACGAGCAGATACGAGAGCCCGTGGTGGCGCTCGGAGCCCGGATCGCTGCGAGCCAGCACGAAGCACCAGTCGGCATCCGCCGCGAGCGACGTCCACAGCTTCTGGCCGTCGATCCGCCAGCTCCCGTCCACGAGCCTCGCCCGCGTACGAACTGCCGCGAGATCCGAGCCGGCGCCCGGCTCGGAATAGCCCTGGCACCACAGCTCCTCGCCGCTGAGGATCCCCGGCAGGAAGCGCGCGCGCTGCTGATCGTCGCCGAACGCGACGAGCGTCGGTGCGAGCAGGTGCTCGCCGACGTGGTTGACGCGCCCCGGCGCCCCCGCGCGCGCGTACTCCTCGGCGAAGATGACCTGCTGGATCAGCGTCGCGCCGCGGCCTCCGTGCTCGGGCGGGATGCCGAGCCCGATCCAGCCCGCGGCGCCGAGCTCGCGCTCCCACGCCTTGCGCAGCTCGAGGCCCTCGTGCTCGCGGCCCGGGCCGCCGGCGCCGCCGAGCTGCGCGTACTCGCCGCGCAGACGTCTGGCCAGCCATTCCCGCACCTCGGCGCGGAACGCGTCGTCCTCTGCTGTGAAGCGCAGGTCCATCGCGCTGCAACATAGCAAGCGCTTGCTCGGTTCATCCCGGACCGCCGCTGGAGCAGCCGCCGCGCGCGAACGGATTCGTCTCGAGCCAGCGTTGCATACGGCGCTTCGTCGGCGCGGTCGCGAGCGCGTCGATCACCAGCGGCACCCTACGCTCAGACCGCTGTCGTCGTGGGCCGCCGCGCGAGCTTCCACACGGCGAGCGAGAGCGCGGCGAGCAGCGCGACGGCGATCGCCAGCGCAAGCCATACCCACGCCGGCATCGTCGACTTCGACGGCTGGGCGACGGGTTGCGCCACGTGCTGGAGCCTGGTCGCGCTGGCGGCCGTGAACTCGACGGTCTGGTCGATGTTGACGGTAGCGGCGCCCTTCGGGTGAATTACGCCGATCACCTGGTAGGCCCCGGTCGTGGGATGTCCCTGCCAGGGTATGCGGTAGCTCAGGACGCCGCCGGGGAACAGCTGACCGAGCGTGCCGGAGTAGCTGAAGATGGCGTGGCTGCCCCGCGACACGTGCAGGTTGATCTGCGCTTCCTGGATCAGCTCGCTGCCGTCTGGAAGCAGTCCGAGCACGAGGCCGGCGCCGGCCGGCTCGACGGTGATCGCGGCCGTGCGCAGCGACAGCCTGCGCGAGAGCACACCCGGAAGGCGGATCGTCAGCGGCAGCGCCTGGCGGTTGATGCGGGAGAACGAGAAGCCCTTTGCCTTCGCCGGCTTGTGCGCAGCCGCGGCGGCGAGGTCCGCGGCGTCGATCGCGACGATGCCGTCGTAGTAGGAGGCGTCGCGAGCACCGGCCGGGATGCTCACGGTGAACGCGACCTGGCGTTCGGCGTGTGGCTGGAGATGCACGCTCGTGGCGGCGAGCTGCAGCCAGCTTCCAGCCCAAGACAGGTGGGCGGTGACGTAGTCGGCGTTGCCGTTGCTGGCGTTCTGGATGCCGGCCGGCTGCAGCAGCACGGTGATCGAGTGTCCAGTGACGTTGCGCACGCGAACGGCGCCGCGCAGCACACGGCCGGAGGCGCCGCGCAGCAGCAGCGCGTCGCCCGCTCCAGCCGGTGAGAGCGCGAACGCCGCGGGCATGGAGGACACGGGCGCTGCGGCCTGCACGGGCGCCGCCGCGGTTGCGGACAGCGCCAGCGCAGCCAGCAGGGCCACCGTCCCGCAACGAGGATTACAGGGACCGATCATCGTTACGAGACGGTTGGCCATGGCGGGTTTACGCCGCCGGGGGTGCGGTTGTGAACGTCAGCGTGCTGCTGTAGGCACCGACGCTTGCGTTACCCGGAATCACCACGGACAGGCTTTTCGTGCCTGCGTCCGCGGCGAATTCCCAGCCACCCTGACCGCTGGCCGCCGGAGCATTCTCAATCGTGCTGGCGGTCGTGGTCAGCGTCTGCGGCCCATCGGCCACCGGGCCGGTTGCGGCCGGGTTGCCCGCCGCAGCGGTCGCCGTGGCCGGCGTCAGCGTCAGCGTTGATCCGGTACCGGCAGCGGCAGCCGAGCCGCCGACTGTCGGTGCGGTCGCGGCGACTGTGACGCTGTAGCCGGCGTTGGCGCCGGTTGCGTCCGTCACGTTCCACGCACCCACTGCGGTTTTGACCGTCTGCGTGACGCCGGTCAGCGTCGCGGTGAACGGCGTTACCGCCGGGGCCGTGTTCGACAGCGCGCCACCGCTCAGCGTGCCTTCGAGGTTGGTTTCAGCTGCCTGTGCTGCGATTGGGAGCACCGCGAACATCGACATCACGGCCAGGCCGGTGACGACGTGCGGGACTCGCGTCCTCAGGAATGACATTAGCTGCCTCCGTCATCTGCGGGCAGACCTCCGTCGACGCGCTTGCCAGCGATGCAGATGAGTCGCATGACTTCCGTCGGCAGCCCGGCTGACTCCGGCGGAGCCCCGTGGCTTTGCGGACCCGCCTCACGACGGGGGTGCCTTGTTCGAGATGTCTACCCAGGTTGTCCGGGTCCATCGACACGCGCCCGCACTACCCGATGAAAGTGGTCAGTAGTAGACATCTGTTTGCGAACGTCGTCAAGCCTGGTAACGCTCCTCGAATTGAGATCATCAGCCTTCCGCGTTCACGCCCCGCGGCAGCGGCGCAAACAGGTAGCGCTGGACCGTCGGGCCGATCGCGGCGGCCAGCCAGGAGGGGTCGGCGTTCGCGAGCGGCTCGATCTCCACGACCTTGCGCGCCATCGCGAGACCGACGATCTGAGACCCGACGAGCGCGGCGCGCGCCTCGGGAGCGTCCGGCGCGGCGGCGGAGGCGATCGGGCCGAGGATCTCGCGCGTGACGAACTCGCGCAGCAGGCGAGCGGCGTCTTCGTGAGAGACGGCTCCGCGGATCAGCCCGAGGAAGCCTGGGAAGACGTCGGGGCTGTCCCACAGCTCCACGAGGGCGCGCACGAGCCGCTCGCCGAGCGTGTCGGGGTCGCCTGACAGCAGCCCCGTGACGACGGATCGAGGGTCGACCGGCAGCTCCATCGCGGCGGCGAACAGCCGTGGCTTGGTCTGGAAGAAGTGATGGACGAGCGCCGGGTCGACGCCCGCGTCACGGGCGATCGAGCGCAGACTGACCGCGTCGTAGCCCCGCGCTGCAAATGCGGCCCGCGCGGCGTCGAGGATCTCCACTCGAGTGTTGCTCGCTCCCGCGCGGCGCCCGGCGGGCATCAGTCCGTGCGCCGCTGCAGCGTCAGCGCGCCGAGCATGATCGCCGCCACCGCATAGGCCAGCACGATCGCCAGATCACCCGCCGCCGAGCCATTGGAGCCCGGCCGCATCACGAGGTGGTGGATGCCGTCGACCGCATAGGACATCGGCAGCGCGTCGGAGATGGCGTGCAGGACGCTCCCCATGCGCGCCCGCGGCACCAGCAGGCCGCACAGCAGCAGCTGCGGCAGGATCGTGGCGGGGAAGAACTGCACGACCTGGAACTCGCTGCGGGCGAACGCGCTCGCGAGCAGCCCAAGGCCGAGACCGAGCAGCGCGACGGCGGTGGCGAGGGCCACGAGCAGCGCGGTGCTGCCGGCGACGTCGAGGCCGAGCGCGCCGAGGCTGAGTCCCGTCACCACTCCGGCTTGGACGATCGCGAGCAGCGTGAACGCCAGGCCGTAGCCGGCGAGCAGCGCCAACCGGCTGAGCGGAGTGGTCATCAGGCGCTCGAGCGTTCCCGTGGTGCGCTCGCGCAACAGCGCGATCGAGGAGACCAGGAACATCGTGATGAGCGGGAAGATGACCATCAGCGCCGGGCCTGCGGTCTCGAACGTGGCGTGCTCGTGGTCGTAGACGAAGCGGAAGATCGTCATCAGTGCCGCCGGCACGATCAGCAGCAGGGCGATCGTCCGCGGGTCGTGCCGCAGCTGGCGCAGCACTCGGAGCGTCGTGGCTGGCGTGCCGCTCATCACTGTGACTCGACGAGACGCAGGAACGCGCGGTCGAGATCGTCTGTGCCGGTGCGCTCGGTGAGCTCCGCCGGCGTGGACTGCGCGAGCAGGAGCCCGTCGCGCAGCAGCAGCACCTCATCGCAGCGGCCCGCCTCCTCCATCACATGGCTCGAGACGAGCAGCGTCGCGCCGCCGGCCGAGAGCTCGCGAAAGAGACTCCAGAGGCGCTCGCGCAGCAGCGGGTCAAGGCCGACGGTCGGCTCGTCGAGCACGAGCAGCTCGGGCTCGCCGAGCAACGCCGTGGCAAGGGAGACCCGCGAGCGCTGGCCGCCCGACAGCGAGCGCACGAGCTGGCCTGCGGCGCCCACGAGGTCGACGCGCTCGATCACCTCGCCGACCTGCGCCTTGCGCGCGCCCATCAACGCGCCGAAGTACTCGAGGTTCTCGCGCACCGTGAGATCGTCGTAAGCCGCATACGCCTGGGTCGCGTAGCCGAGTCGACGACGCAGCGCCGCGCTGCCTGCTGGGAGCCCGAGCACCATCAGCTCGCCCCGCACCCTGCGCTGCACGCCCACCACGGCGCGCATCAGCGTGGTCTTGCCGCCGCCGCTCGGCCCGATCAGCCCCGTGATGCGACCGGCCGGCAGGGCGAACGACAGGCCGCGCAGCACCTCGCGCCCGCCACGCCGGACCGCGAGCTCGTGCGCCGTCACGGCCGGCGCGGGCTCCAGATAATTCATCACGTGATGAGTTTAGCTTGTCGCCCGCTACGCCGCTGAGCCGCAGGCGAACAGGGTCAGCTCCGGCACGATCCGCGAGCGGGGCTGCGCGGTGCCATTGGTGGCGGACGCAACGATGGAGGCGTTTGGTACGCGCGAGCAGTGCCGTTGCGCCCACGCCGGCGCTGAGCTGTCTCTCTGCACCACTGACGTCGGCAGTACACGTGAGGCGTCGAGCAGGACGTAGCGCAACTGGCCGGAGCTGATGAGCTGCTCGAGCTGATCGGCTGTGGGCGTGGGGTCGGACCCGGTGTAGCCGCCTACGGTGATCACCGGCTGCCCGGTGGCGAGCGCGATCGGGGCGGCGGTTTTGGCGTCGGTGGCAGCGACGAGGAACCGGGCGTGAGCGCGATGTGCCAGCAGGTATGTGGTGAGCAACGCCAGGCTGCTCGTGAACTCCGGTGTCGCCACGGGCATTGGAACGTCGGAGCGCGTGACCGTGACGGCAGCTCTGCGTGACCCGAGCGCGGGTCCCGCGCTCGGGTCATAGCCGGTATGGGCGCGCACAGCTGTTGCGAGTGAGTATGCGGCGGGACCGGCGAGCAACGCGACCGCTGCGGCGGCCACCGCCAGTGTCATCGTCGCAGGCCGCCGGAACGCTGCGCGCACGTGCGGCGCGAGGACCGCGACGCTTGCGAGAGCACCGCACGCGAGCACGACCCATCTCAGCCAGGGCAGGAAATCAGCTGAGTCTGCGAGCACGGCGAAGCTGATCCATGAGGTAGCGACGACGACGATCGCCAGGCCGGCCGCGGCGAACAGCGAACGGCTGGCCGAGCGCCACAGTGTCACGAGCGCCGCAGCGGCGAGCGTCGCGACGGCCGGCGCGAGGATGGATGTGTAGTAGGCGTGTCGTGTGCCAGCCGAGAAGCTGAGCACCACGCAGCCGACGAGCATCCAGGCGCCCCACAGCGCGTAGGAGCCGAAGGCGAACGTTGTCCGGCGCGAGCTCCATGTCGTGAGCAGGCCGAGGACGAGTCCGACCAGGGCAAGCGGCAGCAGCCACGCGATCTGACCGACGAGGTGGCCACCGAAGAGGTAGAGCAGATTGCTTTCGAGCTTGCGGCCGAAGGCGCCCCCGCTGCCGGTGACGCGCTGGATGCCGTTGCCGTCGAGGATCAGCTGAAACCACGAGTTGTCGGTCGAATCGCCGACGTAGGGACGGTCGCTCGCCGGCACGAGCATCATGCCCCCGAACCAGGCCACGCTGACGAGCAGCGCGAGGCCCGCCGCGACTGCCAGCTCGCGCAGCCGCCGGCGCGGCGACCGACGCCCTGCCACCAGGTAGGCCAGGGCGAGCGCCGGCGCCACCAGATATGCCTCGAGCATCTTCGTGTTGAAGGCCAGGCCCACGGAGACCGCACAGAGCAGCAGCTCGCGCATGCGCCCCGACTGGACAGCCACGGTCAGGCTCCACGCTGCGCACACGAGCAGCAGCAGCAGGAGCGCATCCGGAGCGTTGTAGCGACTCACGAGCACGGCCACCGGCGTGAGCGCCATGATCAGCGCGGCGAGGATCGCGATCTGGTGGCCGAGCGCGCGCCGCACCGCATCGTGCAGCACGACCACGGTCGCGATCCCGTACAGCGCGTTGGGGACCATCACGCTGAAGCTGCCGAACCCGAACAGGCGGCCGGAGAGACCCATCAGCCAATCCGGTAGAGGGCCCTTGTCAAGGCTCACATAGCCACCGAGGTCGGCGGCGTTGTCGAACAGCGCGCTCCAGCTGTGGCTGGCGGCGAGGGCGCCGGCGGCGTAGTAGGAGTTGCCATAGCCGCTGCGGGTCACGTCGATCAGCATCAGCCCCGCGGTCAGCGCGACGACCGCGATCAGCGCCGGCCGCGACCAGGCGGGCTCGTCCTCTCCGGCCCGTGCGAGCCTCAGCAGGCCTTCAGGGAGGAGGCCGGGGAATACGACTCGTTGACGGAGCACAGAGTCGCATTGTCGTGGTCGAGAACGACCCTGCGACTCTCAGCGCGGTCCTCAGCGCCTGCCGCGAGCTGCTCGCGCCGGATACCTAGACGGCACCCACTCCGCCCGCGCGGAGCTGCTGTGCTGGGAGCCGATCAGGGGACGCGAACGTCCCTGTGCTCGAGCGCGGTGCGCCGCTCCTCCGCGGTCAGCTCAGCGCCCTTGACTGGCTTGACGAGCGACCAGTGGCGGCCCACCGGGCAATACTGAAACCTCCACCACCCCAAGCGGATCGACTTCAGCGATGCTCCCGGGATCCAGGTCGTCGTGAACAGATGGCCGCTGCGGCACCGGACCACGACATCGCGTCCCACCGGATATCCGCGGAGCCGCATGACGGCCGCCTCGACAGCGATCGTGACGAGCGCCGGCGCAAGTAGGCGATGATGGCGGGCGCGGGCGCGACCAGGACGTCCGCGACCATGCGTGCGCTTCGATGAACGTGACATGACACTCCCTTTCTCGTGCCTGGAGGTGGCGCTCGTTCTCTCTAATAATAACGTTATCAAGATTGATAACAATGGGTGGGCATCCCGTGGGGCAGCTCGATGACCAGCGCCGATCTGCTTCTGCACCCCGTGCGCCTGCGAATACTTCAGGCGTTTCTGGGAGACCGCGCGCTGACGACCGCCGATCTGCGCGCGGAGCTGCCGGACGTATCGCCGGCGAGCCTGTACCGGCACGTCGCGCGGCTCGTCGACGCCGGGGTTCTGAGCGTCGTTGCCGAGCGACGCGTCCGCGGCGCCGTCGAACGCACGTACGTGCTTCGCGTGGCCGCCGCCACCGTCAACCTCGACGAGCTCGCCAAGATGAGCCGCGAGGATCACCGGCAGATGTTCATGGCGTTCGTCGCGGGCCTGCTCGGCGACTTCGACCGCTATCTCAGCCGCGAGGACGTGGACCTGCTTCGCGATGGAGTCAGCTTCGGGATGTCCGGCGTATGGCTGGACGACGCCGAGCTCGCCGAGCTCCGGCGCGAGCTGGCGCGCGTGATCCAGCCCCGTCTCGCCAACGCGCCCAGGTCGCGCCGGCGGCGGCGGATACTAGGGAGCGTGCTGCTCCCCGGAGACGAGCCACGGGAGTGACCTTCCCACGTCAGAGCAGCTGCCGAGGCCGAGCGGGAAGCCGATCGGCGGCGCGGGCATCTCTCAATATTAAATATATATAGACGATCGTTTGTATATGTTGTAGGCTACGCCGATGCTTGGAGTCGTCATACGCGCGAGCCCGGGCGTCGTGGACCGCTCATGACCGCGCGCGGTCGCGAGCCGCTCGTCGAGAGCCCGCCCGCGCAGGCGCCCACTGACGGGCGTCGCGCGCGGGGCATGCGCAGCCGTGCGGCGGTGCTCGAGCGCGCGGTGCAGATGGCCTCGCGCGAGGGTCTCGAAGGCCTCACGATCGGCGCGCTTGCGGCAGAGCTCGAGGTGCACAAGAGCAGCGTGTTCGCGCTGTTCGGCTCAAAGCTTGAGCTGCAGCTCGCCACGCTCGCCACCGCGCGCGCGATCCTCATCGAGCACGTGATCGCGCCATCGCTCGCAAGCGACGAGGGCCTGCCGCGACTGCTCGCGATCGGGCGGGCCTGGTGTGACTACCTCGAAGCCGACGTGTTCGCCGGCGGCTGCTTCCTGTGCGCCGCCTCAGCGGAGATGGACGGCCGCCCGGGCGCGGTCCGGGACGCGGTGGCTGCCGTGATGCGCGAATGGATCGCAGTGCTGAGCGCCAACGTCGAGGCGGCGATCGCTGCGGGCGACCTGCGAGCGGACGTCGACGCGCCAGCAATGGCGTTCCGGCTGAACGCGCTCGGCATGGCCGCCAACTGGCAGCGCCAGCTGTTCGACGACGCCGCGGGCATCGAGCACGCGCGCAGCGCCTGGCAGGCCGAGCTCGACAGTCGCGCACCTGCAACCGGCCGATAGGAGAGACCCGCCATGTCAACGACCGACACGCCGCACAGCGGCGACGATCCGCTCGAGGACTTCGATCCGCGCGCGGTCACGCTCGAGGGCGTAACGAAGGTGGTGCACGTCGCCGGCAGCGGGCCGGCGGTGATCGTGATGACGGAGATGCCCGGCATCAGCCCGCACGTGGCGCGCTTCAGCCGCTGGGTCAGGGACGCGGGCTTCACCGTGTACATGCCCTCGCTGTTCGGCCGCGACGGCGCGCTGCCGCAGGTCGAGGACGGCACCGCCGTGCTGCAGCGGGCGTGCATGAGCGCCGAGTTCCGCGCATTCGCCGCCAACGAGTCGAGCCCCGTGACCGTGTGGCTGCGCACGCTGGCGCGGCTCGCGCACGGGGAGTGCGGCGGTCCGGGCGTGGGCGCGATCGGCATGTGCTTCACCGGCAACTTCGCGCTCACGATGATGCTCGAGCGCGCGATGCTCGCGCCGGTGCTGTCCCAGCCGTCGCTGCCGCTCGATGACCCTGGCGGATTGGAGATCGCTCCCGAGGAGCTCAGCGCCGTCCGCGAGCGCCTCGAGCGCGAGGACCTGACCGTGATGGCCTACCGCTTCGCGGGAGACCGGCACTGCAGGGCAGAGCGGTTCGCCGCCTACTCGCAGGCGCTCGGCGAGCGCTTCGTCGGGCGGGTGCTCCCCGACAGCGCCGCCAACCCCGACACACCGCCGTTCTTCGAGCACGTGGTGGCGAGCCCGCACAGCGTGGTGACCGCCCACCTGATCGACGAGGCGGGCCAGCCGACGATCGCAGCGCGCGACGAGATCCTGTCGTTCTTCACGCAGCGGCTCGCCTGCCGAGCTTGACCGCAGTGGCACCGGCAAGGAACAAGCGGCCCCCGCAGGGCTGCTTGCCTCGAAGCGTCGGCGTGGCTAGCCGGTCCGCTCGACCTCGAGCGTCTGCCCGGCGAGGCGCAGACGCTCGACGAGCGCGTCACCCATCGCGGTCGCCGGCGTCAGCACGCCGGCGCGTGGCGGCAGCCGGTCCCCGTCTAGCGCGAGACACAGGCTGCTCTCCCCCAGCATGACCGACGTCGCCTTGTACCCCGGGTCGCCCTGGGCGGCAACGCGGCAGAGGTACCGCGCGCCGCTTGACGTCCGCGCATGGATCTCGATGCGGAAGAAGCCCCGCTCGCGCTGGCTCTCGCTCGGACCCTCGCCGGGAGACGGCAGCACCCGGTCGAGCACCGCGCGCGCGGGCCCAATCGACAGCCCGGCCGCCAGCGCTCCGACGCCGCCCGCGATCGCGCCTGCCTGCACCGCGGCAAGCGGACCGGACCCGAAGCCCATGAGCTCCCGGTAGCGAAAACGGGGTCCGTACGCCCAGCGCTGCAACGCGTTGCTGCGCCGCACCACACGCGTGTTGATCGAGCCCATGACGAACGGGCCGACCCACATTCCGAGCTCGTGGTCGTTCTGCACGCCGCGCCGGTCGCGCTCCGCACCGAGGTGCGGCTCGGCGTCGCGGTCCGGGCTCAGGGCGTAGGGATCGGCGAGCACTCGCGCCAGCTGACGGTCACTGCGGGCGTCGTCGACAGTGCCCTTCAAAGACGCCACCGTGCCACCGCTTGCCCCGCCCTTCATCGCCCGAACGACGAGCGTCGTGTCCTCCAGCTGACCCGTGCCGTCGGCCGTGACCGCCTCGTGCAACAGCAGCACGCCGAGATCGGACGGGATCGAGTCGAAGCCGCAGCTGTGCACAACACGCGCACCGCTCCCTGCTGCAACGGCGTCGAAGCGATCGATGGCCTCGCGCATGAACAGCACCTCGCCGGTGAGGTCCGCGTAATGCGTGCCCGCGGTCGCGCACGCCTCCACCACCGGCAACCCATAGCGGCGGTAGGGGCCAACGGTCGTGGCCAGGACACGCGCCGTCCCCGCGAGCTCGTCCACCGAGCGCCGGTCAGTCGTATCGGCGACGAGCAGCGGCCAATCCGCGGCGCGTCCACCGAGCGAAGCCTGTAGCTCGCGCAGGCGCTCGAGCGAACGGCCCGCCAGCCCGATCCGCGCCCCTGACGGCGCAGCGCGACAGAGATACTCGGCACACAGGCGACCGACGAAGCTGGTGGCGCCGAAGAGGATGACATCAAGGTCGCGGTCTGTGCTCACGGGCAGATACTACGTTCGGCCGGCTCGCCGTGGGCGGCGCCGAGGCAGAAGTGTTTATAGTCGCCCTGCGGGCCCGCGTGAGCCGTCCTTGCAACGTTGCGATGGAGGCTCCATGAGGATTGCCGCTTGCCGGTCTCGTGCCATACGCCGTGCGGCGATCGCCGTCGGATGCTTCGCGACGATCGGTGCGCTGGGCGCCGGCGCGGCCGCGGCCGAAGGCATCAGTCCGATCGTGGACTGCATCGCGCCCAACCCGAGCACCGGCAATCTCTGGGTGTACTACGGGTATGTCAACACCGGTGCGCAGACCTCGATCCCGTTCGGTGACGTCAACCAGGTTGTGCCCGGGATCCAGTACCAGGGGCAGCCGACCGTGATCAACGCGGGCGTATACCCGAGCGTATTCCGCGCCACGTTCAATCAGTTCGCCTTCACGTCGATCGCCTGGGAGCTGGGCGGCGAAGCCGCCATCGCCACGGTCGACTCGCCGGAATGCTCCGCCGGCCAGACCGGTCCGGTGAGCGACCTCACGCCCACAACCGCGACGCTGAACGGGACCGTCGTGCCCGACGGGACTCCTACCGTCTCGCACTTCGACTACGGCACGAGCACGAGCTACGGATCGACGACCCCATCCGCAACGCCGAGCGGCTTCAGCTCGCAGCCGACCTCGGCCGACATCACCGGCCTGCTCCCCGGCACGACCTACCACTACCGCCTCGACGCAACGACGGCGAACCTCGCCACGACCAGCAGCGATGGGACGTTCACCACACCGGCGATACCGCTGGCGCTGACGCTCCGTGAGAGCTTGGCGGCGCCCAAGGTCCACCTCCGCGGCGAGGTGAGCGCGATCTTCACGGTCACCAACACCAACTCGACCTACAACGCCACTGGCGTGCGAGTCCTCGACGTGGTACCGGCGGACGCCGTTGCCGACCTCGAAACCTCTGACCCCTCGTGCGCGCTCGACGGTCAGGGCCGCGTCAGCTGCGCCGTCGGCAACCTCGCCGCGGGAGCCAGTGCCACGGTCACGGTCGGGCTCAACCTGACCGAGGCTGCACGGCTGACCAACGTGGGCGTGCTCACCGCCGACCAGCCGTCCTCCGAAGCCACAACGGCGCTCGCGACGGTGGAGCACCCGTTCCAGAAGTTCCACGGCTGAAGCTGGCGGCGAGAACGCCTCGGCTCACCGCACGATGCTGAAGCTGAGCGTCCTCGTCTGCGAGCGGCCTGCGGAGCTCTGCGCGGTGACGAGCACGGTGTAGCGTCCGAGTGGCAATCTCTTCGATCGAGACAGGCGGCCCTCGAAGGCGATCGTGTCGAGGCCGGCGTGAGCCGCCAGCGAGAGCGTGCCGAACGTAACCTGGCGCTTGCACGATCGCGCGTGGCGGTTGCTCCTGGTCTGCCCCACGCACCTGCCCCTGATCCTGCGTCCGCTCTTGGTACGGGCGAACACGAGGGTGACCGTCGCGGACTCGTTCAGCTCGAAGGTGAACCTCGTGCCCACAGGCGGCCGGCGGCCACGGGAGAGGCTTGCGAGCCTGCTCCCCTCGCGCCACACCGAAGCCGACTGGGCCAGGGCGGTGAGCGTCGGCGCAGGCACCACGACCGGGATCTGCTGAGCGGGAGGCTGGACAACGGTCACCGCGGCGCTGACCGCCGAGCTCGTGACGTTCAGCAAGGGGTAGGTGACGACCTCCGTGCAGGAGAGCGCATGACCGATGTTCGCGCTCGTGGGCGTGTATGAGGTGCCAGTGGCGATGACGCTGCCGTCGAGCAGCCACCGGTACCCGTCGAAGGAGAACAGGCTCG
>Ga0187890_10001145_pt1 | contig 19260 bp, 14 predicted proteins | sample June2016WEW_21_1_FD_133005 | JGI IMG/M metagenome (GOLD analysis project Ga0187890, IMG submission 133005) | Peatland microbial communities from SPRUCE experiment site at the Marcell Experimental Forest, Minnesota, USA - June2016WEW_21_10 | ecosystem: Environmental > Terrestrial > Soil >... | reverse complement strand
CCCACCGTGCCGGTCACCGTGGTGGATGCCGGACTGTACGTACAGGATGACTGGAAGGTGCGTCCTAACATCACGCTAAGTGGCGGGCTGCGCTTTGAAACGCAGAACGCAATCCACGATCATGCGGACTGGGCGCCTCGCCTCAGCTTTGCATGGGGCATCGGCGGCGGGGGAAAGAACGCACCGAAAACCGTATTGCGCGGCGGTTTTGGCCTGTTCTACGACCGGTTCACCCAGGACCTGGTCCTCAATGCGGATCGTTTGAACGGAGTGACACAGCAACAATACATCGTGCCCGATCCGGCTTATACGATCCCTCCGGTAGTGCCCACGTCGTCCCCAACGACGCAGACCATCTACCAGATCAGTCCGAACCTGCACGCTCCCTACATCATGCAGACCGCGTTCAGTCTGGAGCGACAGGTCACAAAGATCGCCAACGTTACGCTTACGTATCTGAATTCCCGCGGCGTGCACCAGTTTCTATCCCTGAACGTTAACGCCCCGCTGCCGGGGACACCCGACTCACCCGGCCCGTATCCGTTCCCGGGCCAAGGTCCGATTTATCAGTACTCGTCGGATGGACTCTTCCGCCAAAATCAGCTGATCACGAATTTCAACATCCGAGCCGGAGCCAAGCTGTCGCTCTTCGGCTACTACAGTCTGAACTATGCCCACAGCGACGCGTCGGGCGCTTCGAACTTCGCCATGGATTCGTATGATCTCCGCGCCGACTACGGACGTGCTTCCTTTGATATCCGGCAGAGGTTGTTCATGGGCGGTACAATCGGTCTCCCGCATGCGTTCCGCTTAAGTCCGTTCATGATCTTTAATTCGGGAACACCCTATAACGTCACCGTGGGACAGGACTTGAATAACGACAGCGTGCTTAATGATCGCCCCGCATTCTCAAATAATCCTGCGTATCCTTCGTTGACTGCGCCCGGCCACTACAACCAAACGCCCACAGCGTCGGATGTCCTTGTCCCCATCAACTATCTGACTGGTCCCGCCCACTTCACGCTTAACCTGCGGCTGGCCAAAACCTTCGGCTTTGGGCCGGAGGTTGGTGGAAAAAGTGGAGCGCAGCCGGGCGGTGGTCCGGGCGGTGGCCCCCCTGGCGGCGGTGGTCCACGCGGCGGCGGTGGCGGAGGAGGCGGCTTAGGACGAGGACCCGGCGGAGGGTTTGGGGGCATGGGACCGGCAACCAACCGGCGCTACAACTTGACGTTCAGCGTCAACGCGCGCAACGTTCTGAACAAGGTGAATGCGGCGACGCCAATCGGGGTTGTGAGCTCACAAGATTTCGGAAAGTCGATTGCTCTGGCGGGTGGGCCGTTTTCGAGCGCCGCAGCCAATCGGAAAATTGAATTGCAGGCCCTGTTCAGCTTCTAGCGGCGCCGCTGCGCTACGTGGAATAATCGGCGTTGATCCGCACATACTCGGCGGTCAGATCGGTGGTGAGAAATCGCACCGAGTGCTGGCCTCGCCCGATCTGCACTCGAACATCGCAAACCGGTTGTGCAAGAGTGCGGTGTGCTTGCCGCTCGTTGAACGCGCAGCCAACTCCGTTGCGGCATACTTTCTGGCGGCCAATGAAAATCTGGACGCGCGACGGATCGATGGGCACGCCGCACCTTCCCACTGCCGCGAGAATGCGCCCCCAATTCGGATCGGCCCCGGCCCACGCGGTTTTCACCAGCATGGAGTGAGCAATCGTCCGCGCCACCAGTAACGCCTCTTCCCTGCTCCGCGCCTGTTCGACGAACAGACGGATCACGTGCTCAACCCCTTCGCCGTCACTGACGATCTGCTCGGCGAGGGATTGGCATACAGCGGTCAGAGCCGCGGAAAACTTTTTTCGTGTGCGAACATCTCTCACCCGTGCGCCGCTCGCGCCGCTCGCCAGCAGCAGCACGGTGTCGTTGGTAGAGCTGTCGCCGTCAATGGACATGCAATTCAGCGAGCGGTCGCACGCTTCGCGCAAAAGAGCCTGCAACTCACGCGCACTCGCACCCACATCGGTGAACAAGTACACCAGCATGGTTGCAAGCTGCGGATGGATCATGCCGGCGCCCTTCGCGATGCCCAGAACGGTCACTTCCTTCGAGCCTTCTTTCGACGAAGCTCGAAAGCGCGCGGATGCAATTTTCGGGCGGGTGTCGGTGGTCATGATGGCGTGGGCGAAGGCTAGAACGCCACGCTGGCTGGGCGCTGAAAGGTCGACGAGCTCCCGCAATTTCGCGTGAATTTTTTCCGCCGGCAGTCGAACGCCGATGATGCCGGTCGAGGAAGGAAAAATTTCAGCAGTGGGCACGCCGAATAATTTCCCGGCTTCGCGACAAACCCGTTCGCAGGCTTGAACGCCGGCGCGTCCGGTGGCGCAGTTGGCGTTTCCGGAATTCACGACGACGGCTCGAACGCGGCCACCGCTCGAAAGCAACGCCGCGCGGCCAACTTCCACGGGAGCGGCGACGACAAGGTTCTTCGTGAACAATGCGGCTGCGGTCGTGCCCGTGGCGGCCTCCACCAACGCGAGGTCCGGCCGGCCGCTGACTTTAATGCCGGCAGCGATGGCGGCGAAAGAGAACCCCAGCGGCAAACGAATTTTCTCAGGAGAACGTCGCAGCGCGGTCATGCCTGAATCTTCAACCAGTTTTTGGGCGGCGGCAAAATTGCAAACGTGGGCAGATCTCCACGGATCATCGGAACTTCGTCGCAGCGATAGAGCCTGGGGCATTGATAACAGTCTTTATGGATTTTATCGGGTAGATCCTGGTGAGCTGCGACCGTGAATCCCATGCGCGAGAAAAATTCTGGAATGCGCGTGAACAGGCACACGCAGGTGACCTTGTGTTTTTCCGCCTGCGCCAGAAGAGCCTTGACCAGGCGTCTGCCGCCGCCGCTGCTTTGGCTCGCGGGATCGACGGTAATCGAACGAATCTCGGCCAGGTGCACGCCATAGAGGTGGAGAGCGCCGCATCCGATAATGCGTTCGTCATGCTCAAGCACGACAAAGTCGCGGACGTTCTCGCAAATCTCCGCGAGCGTGCGCGGCAGCAGAGTGCCGTCGCCGGAGTAGGCCGCGATGAGAGCGTGAATCTGCTCGGCATCGGGCAGGACCGCCTCACGCGTGCGCATGGACCTCCTTGCGCCGTGCCGAAGTGATTTTCTCTTTTTTGTGCGTGGGCTCTTCATTTTTGTGCAACGCCGCGTCCAGCGCCTTGACCACCTGATCCACGTGTTTTTTCTGAATCACGTAAGGCGGCAGGAAGCGCAGCACGGTTTCGTGCGTGCGATTGATGATAATGCCTTCCTGCAGCAGTTGCTTCGTTACCGCCTTCGCCAGTTCGGGCGAGTCCACTTCCACGGCCTGCATCAGGCCGGCTCCGCGTACGTCTTGAATCGACTTGTGCCTTTTGTCCAGAGCTTCAAGCGCCGCGTGAAAGTATTCACCCATCGCGCGCACATGTTTCAGCAATTTTCGTTCCGCGCGCAGGAATTCGATGGCCACGGCGCAGGCGAGCGGGCCTCCGCCGAAAGTTGTTCCATGCATACCCGGATGCATGCAAGTCGCAACTCGATCAGTGGTGAGGATGGCGCCGAGCGGCAAACCGCAAGCCAGTGGCTTAGCGACGGTGACCACGTCCGGCAACACGCCATAGTGCTGGTAGGCAAAGTGGCGGCCGGTGCGGCCGAGGCCGCACTGAATCTCGTCCAGCACGAGCAATGCGCCGGCGCGTTTAGTTAACCGCGAGGCGAGGTCGAGAAATTCCGGATCGACGGGACAAATTCCGCCCTCGCCTTGAATGGTCTCGATGCACACAGCACAGACGCTGGAATCAAATTTTCGTTGCAGGTCGTCCAAGTCATTGAACTTGACGAAAGTCACACCCGGCACGAGCGGAACGAACGGGGCTCGATACTTTGGCTGACCGGTGGTCGCTAGCGCGCCAAAGGTGCGTCCATGAAAGGAATTTTCCATCGCAAGAATGCGCCACCTCGCCTTGTGGCCATTCCGATTCTTCATCTGCGCAAAGGCGCGGGCGAGTTTGAGTGCGCCTTCCCAGGCTTCGGTGCCGCTGTTGCAAAAGAAAGCGCGGTCGAGCCCGGAAATTTGCGTCAGGAGCCGCGCGAGTTCCGCTTGATACTCGTGAAAGAAGAGATTCGAAACATGAATCAACCGGCCCGCCTGGCGCTTGATCGCCGCCCGGATGGCAGGGTGGTTATGGCAGAGAGCATTCACGCCGATTCCGCTCAGGAAATCCAGATACCGCTTGCCCCGAGAATCCCAGAGATACACGCCGCGCCCGCGCACAAAAAGGATGGGCTGGCGCTCGTAGGTGGGAAGCAAGAGCTTCGCTTCCATGCGGGAGACCGAGGCGAGGCTCATGCTCTCAGCACCTCGGTGCCGCATTCCAGCTTGGTGAAATAAAACAGCGGCAGCATTTCGACTTGCGCTGCGGGCAGGATGCGCACGCGCCCTACGCCGCTCTTGAGCGCCTGAGTGCAGGCTTCGAGCTTGGGCATCATCCCGCCGCTGACTACGGAGTCCTCAATGAGGCCCGCAACCTGCCTGGTGTCCAACCGAGCCATCACCGAACCGTCGGCCTGTTTTACACCGGGGACATCGGTGAGAAAAATCAGCGCGTCGGCCTCGCAGGCTACGGCGCAAGCGGCCGCCATCTGGTCCGCATTCACGTTGTAATACTGCCCGTCGCCTCCGAGCGCAAGTGAGGAGAGCACAGGAATACCACCCTCGGCCCAAATGGCTTTGAGCCAGCGCGGCTCAGAGAAGCAGATTTCGCCGACAAACCCCAAGTCGTGTTCCGCGTCTTGTTTTTTGCGGGCGCGAAAAACGCCGCCGTCTCCGCCACAAAGACCAATCGCTGGCTGCCCGGCAGCAGCGATCGCAGCCACTAAGCTCTTGTTCACGATCCCGGCGAGCACCATCAAGGCAACATCGCGCGTCTCGGCGTCAGTCACCCGCAGTCCGTTGACGAAGTCGCTTTTCTTTCCGAGGAGTCCCAGCGTACGCGTCAGGGCGCTGCCACCGCCGTGCACGACGGCGACCTGGTGTCCGTCGTGGGCAAGCTGCACCACCGCTTTCGCGCATTTCTGAAGAGTGGGTTTGTCCTCCAGCGCCGCGCCGCCGATCTTGACGACAATTTTCACTGCAGCCCCTCCGCTTCGTCCCAGCCGTACATGAGGTTCATGTTCTGCACCGCTTGACCGGCTGCGCCTTTGAGCAGGTTGTCGAGACACGAAACCAGCACCAGCCGACGGCCATCGTGCGCCAGGCAGAAACCGAGGTCACAGTAGTTGGTGTGCACGGAGAATTGGATTTCCGGCAAACTCGAGGCCGGAAAAATGCGTATCCACCGCTTGCCTTTGTAGAAATCTTGCAGACAACTTTGAATCTGGTTCGCCGTCATTTCACGTTTCAGATACACATAAATCGTGGACAGAATCCCCCGTGGGATTGGCAAAAGATGAGGAGTGAAGATCAACTGGCAGGAATTGAGCGCCAATTGCTCTAGGATCTCGCCGGTGTGACGGTGTCCGAAGACCGAGTAGGCGGAAAAATTGTCGGCCACCGATACGAAGTGTGTGCGCGCCGTGGGTTTCTTGCCGGCGCCGGACACGCCAGACTTCGAATCGGAGATGATGCCGCGATCGCAATCCACAAAGCCGGCCGCCAGCAAGGGCGCCAGCGCAAGAATAACGGAAGTCGCATAGCAGCCGGGATTCGCCACCAGCGCGGCCGACGCGATCTGGTCCGCATTCGGTTTCAGTTCCGGCAGACCGTACACGGCGCGCTCCGTAAGTTCCGCCGCAGTCTGCGCGTTCGAATCTTTGAAGCCATAGACGGCGCGATTCTGTTCCTGTTTCAGCCGCCACGCGCCGCTGAGATCGACAATGCGCAGCCCGCGGGTCATCAGTCCGCAAGTCATCGCCTCGGCAACCAGTTCGCGCGAAACGGCGTGCGGTGTTGCCAGAAATAAGAGCCCCACGCCACGCTGCTCCAACGCGGACCACGAAAATGGCTGGACCGGTGAATGGCCGTTGCCATTGCCAGTAAAGTGCGGCAATCCAGGAGCGGACTCGTCCGCCTCCGCGCTGCGCCGCAGAAGCAAAGGCGTGTCGGTCCACGGATGCCGGCCGAGAAGGCGAGCCAGTTCGAGGCCGGAATAGCCGGTCGCGCCGAGAACTGCAGTTTTAAGCTTGGCCGCCATCAGATTTTCTTCAAGTTTACCCGATCGATCCGCTTCCCCGTTTTCTTCATTGAGGCATATTTATCCATTATTATGCATAAATATTCATCTATATTAACTGGTCTCGCCGAACTGTCAAGTCGAAAACGCGGTTCGAGACTCTTCAGGTGCATTGGGTTGGCAACAAGGGATCTTCATGATGAAGGGCCAAAATGCAGGGCGAGCCTTTCTTGCAAGCTTTTCTGATGGCTGCAAGAAGAAATTTCTATTGGACTCAGCCGATCAGCGGCATTTAGTGTGGGGAGCGATTGCAGCACGCAAACTGGAGACTTGCGAAGACATTTCATGCCGCATCACGCCGCCCTTCCCCACGCCGCATTATTCCGTAAGAATTGTCTACCGCACAGAAAAGAAATAGGAGCAATCCCATGACGAAGCTACCGGAGCGGCGCCTCCTGCGCCAGCCATCATCTGTATCTGTTCTGGCCATCCTTCTCGCCGCCGGAATGTTCGCGGCCATGTTCGCTGCGCTGGCCACGCCCTGCTTTGCCGACGATGGCCCAAAACCAGATCCATCCGGCATAGCAACCGGGGACAAAACTACCGCAGTGGACGCTGCCGGCAATTCTTTTGTCGTCGCTGAACCGACCGACAAGGCGGCTCCGGACTACGCCACCAACAAGAAGGCGTTCGACGACTACCAGGCCCAGGCGGCGAAGGAGCCGCTCGCGGTAAAGCTCGCCGACAGCGTCGGGCACGTCCGCGTGGCCACTAACTTTGCCTGGACGCTGAATACGGGCTACCTCGTCCTGTTTATGCAGGCCGGATTCGCACTCCTCACCTGCGGGCTGGTGCGCAAGAAAAATGTCGCCCACTTGATGATGCTGAATTTCGCGGCTTACGTGTTCGCCTTCCTGGCGTACTACGCTGTCGGATATGCCTTCCAGTTTGGAGCGGTCGCCATCAATGCCGCGCCCACCAACCTGGGCGGCATCCCCACACTCAACAAGTTTCTGATTGGCAGCGGACAGTGGGGATTCGTGGGTGGGAAAGGCTTTTTTCTTGTTGGCCCCGCCTATGACAGTGCCAGCAACTGCCTGACCCTGTTTGAAGTCGTGTTCATGGAGACGGCCGGATACATCATCGTCGGCGCCATCTGTGAGCGGATCACCTTCTGGGCCTTCCTGCTCTGTGAGCTCTTCATCGGCGCGATTCTTTACCCGATCTCCGGTTGCTGGACGTGGGGCGGCGGCTGGCTCTCGCAAGTCGGATCGACGTTGAATCTTGGTCACGGGTATGTCGACTTCGCCGGATCTACAGTCGTTCATGCCGTTGGCGGTTTCTGCGCCATGGCTCTCGCCATCATTCTGGGCCCGCGCCTGGGCAAATATGGGCCCGGCGGGAGAATCCGCGTCTTTCCCGCGCACAACATCGTGTATGTCGTGACGGGTACTTTCATTCTGCTTTTCGGGTGGATGGGATTTAATCCCGGTTCCACGCTGGGAGCAACCGACCTTCGCATTTCCGTGGTTGCGGTAAACACCAATCTTGCCGCGGTTGCCGGCTCAGCCGCCGCGATGCTCTTGTGGTATTTCCTGTTCGGCAAACCTGATATCACCATGGCGTGCAATGGAATGCTCGCCGGGCTGGTGGCCATTACTGCGCCCTGTGCCTTTGTGTCTCCAACTTCGGCGGTAGCCATCGGTGTACTGGCGGGATGCCTGGTTTGCGGCGGCGTGCTCTTCAACGACCGGGTTCTCAGGATCGATGACCCGTGTGGTGCGATTTCCGTACACGGCTACTGTGGCTGGCTGGGTGCGGTCAGCGTGGGCATCTTCGCCGACGGCACCTATGGTGCGGGATGGAATGGCGTCGGCGCAACCTCCTATCTGGGCCGCACGGGCCTGGGGGTGACGGGCTTGCTCCACGGAGATACGCGGCAGTTCCTGTGCCAACTCATGGGAGCAACTTTGTATGCCGTCTGGGCATTCGGCGCAACTTACGCTGTCTTCTGGTGTGTCAACAAAGTGAAAAGCATGCGCGTGGCACCCGAGGTGGAAGAAGAGGGTCTCGACGTTCCTGAGTTCGGAATGCCGGCGTATCCCGAGGACGCCGTGGCCCCTGCGTCATACTGAATTCAGGGCCGCGCGGGAACGCCCGGCTCTCCACCTGCAGGATTGCTCTTACACTCTTAGCCGTATGTCGCTCGAGGTGCCACCGGCCGCTGGAACGTAGCACTTGGTCGTGTAATCCATCACCATGCGATCGGCGTTGAAGCGCCAGCCCAGAGTGCGGATGGTGCGCTTCATGCGTTGGATCCAGCCGCGCGGCAGGCCGTCGCGATCGCGGTGATAGTAGAGAGGGATGACTTCATCGCGAAGAACTCGCATCAGGTCGTCGCCGTCGCGGGTGTCGTGAACATTCATGTCGGAGTGAGTTCTGCCGTTTCCGATGGCGAAGCCGTTCAAGCCGTCGTAAGCTTCCGCCCACCAGCCGTCCAGCACCGAAAGATTCAAGCCGCCGTTCAAAACGACCTTCTGGCCGCTGGTTCCGGAGGCTTCCAACGGACGCCGTGGATTGTTAAGCCAGACATCGACACCCTGCACGAAATGGCGGCCGACGTTGATGTCGTAGTCTTCGACGAAGACGAATTTGTCAGCAAACTTCGGGTCGCGCATCAACTGGGCAATCTGCTGCAGGACGCGCTTGCCGGGTTCGTCGAGCGGATGCGCTTTCCCGGCAAACACGAACTGCACCGGGCGTTTCGGGTCATTGACCATGCTGGCGATTTTCTCGATGTCGGCCAGGATCAGATTGGCGCGCTTGTAGGTGGCAAAGCGGCGCGCAAAACCGATGGTCAGCGCATCGGGACTGAGTACGCGTTCCAGTTGCAGCAGCACCCCACGCGGTTCGTCGCGGCGCGCGGCCTGCTTGACGGCGCGGCGGCGCACAAACTCGATCATTTGTGACTTCAGATTGAAATGAGTCTCCCAGAGCTCGCCGTCGTCAACGTTGTCAATGCCCTCCCAGATTTTGGCTTCGCTGCTGAGCAGGTGCCATCCCGTGCCCAGATGGCGATCATAGAGGCGAAACATCTGCGGAGCCAGCCAGGTGGGGACATGAACGCCGTTGGTAATGTGTCCGATAGGAACCGCATCCTCCAGCTTGCCCGGGAAGAGTCCGGTCCACATAGCGCGGGAGACCTCACCGTGCAGAGAGGAAACGGCGTTGGCGTGCCGCGAGAGCTTCAGGCCGAGCACGGTCATGCAGAAACGTTCGTCGCTTTCCGGATGCTCGCGTCCCAGCGCCATGAAGCCTTCTCTGGAAAGACCGAGAGCCTCACGCAGAGGTCCAAGGTGCTCTTCGATCAAATCGGCATCGAAACGATCGTGGCCGGCGGGCACAGGAGTGTGGGTGGTGAAGACCACTTCTCGCGCAACCCGCGGCACGGCCTTCTCGAAGCCGATGCCCTCTTCTTCCATGCGTTGGCGAATCGCTTCGAGAACCGCAAATCCGCTATGTCCTTCGTTGAGGTGAAGAACCCCGGGCGTGATGCCGAGCGCTTTTAGAGCGCGCAGGCCGCCCACACCGAGAAGCAGTTCCTGGTGCACCCGAACCCGGCCGTCGCCGCCATACAAACGCGAGGTCATCACGCGGTCCTCGGGGGTATTGCCCTCCACGTCGGAGTCGAGGAGAAACAGATCGCAACGGCCCACTCTTACACGCCAGACTTTGGCGTAAATCGGACCATGGCGGGTATCGACGTGCACCACCACCGGTCTGCCGTTTTTCCCGATGGCCGTTTCCATCGCCAGTTGGCTGACATCGGTCTCCAGGTACTCTTCGCGCTGCCAGCCATCGCGATCGAGGAGCTGGCGGAAATATCCCTGGCCATAAAACAGGCCCACCCCGACCAGCGGGATCCCGAGATCGGAGGCGCTCTTGATGTGATCGCCGGCCAGAACTCCAAGTCCACCGGAATAGACCGGGAGAGATTCGTGCACGCCGAATTCGGCAGAGAAATAAGCCACGGGACGGGGCCGCAGCACACCGGCGTGGCGCGCACCCCAGGTGCGCTCCGCATCCTGGTACTCGCACAGGCGGCGATAGGCGTAATTGATCCGGCTGTGCAGGACAAGCTCAGCAGCGCGCGCTTCGAGTTTGGCCAGCGGATACTCGTTCAGCAGAGAGACCGGACTGTGATTGAGCTGACTCCAGCGCAGCGGATCGAGATCGTGGAACAAGCCGGAGGAATCATGATCCCAGCTCCACCACATATTGCGGGCCAGCGCCCAGAGCCGCTCCTGGGCGGGCGCGATGAAACGGTCGAGGGTGCGGGCTTCGCTCACGATGTGCGCCACCCGGTTCGCGGCCTCCGTGAACAGACGAATCTCATTTTCCGGGAAGACTCGCGCCTGCACGGTTTGAATCACCAGCACACCTTGCAGCACACCGCGATAAATCAGGGGAACTCCCAGAAACGATTGGTAAGCATCCTCGCCCGCCTCGCTGAAGTACTTGAAGCGAGGATGATTCGCGACCTGTTCCACGGCCACCGGGCGAACCTGTTCCGCGACCAGGCCGACGAGTCCTTCATTGACGGCCATACGAAGTTTGCCGACGCATTCCCGGCGCAGTCCGAGCGTCGCCGCCAGCACCAGATTGGCTCGGTCGGGCTCCAGCAGGTAGGCGGAGCAAACATCGGCACCGAACCTTCTGGCAATCAAGGCAACAACGTTCATCAGGGTCTCGGCTGGCTTGCCGGGCTCCGCCGCCAGGTTCGCGATTTCCTCCCAAGTCAGCACAAAGCTGGCATCGAGAGAGCAGGCCGCGTGCTCCTGATCCTGCACTAGCTCATTCGATCGGTCCAAATCCTGTCTCCATTTGTTGCCAATTCCTTGAGGTCCCGCAATCGCCGTTCGCTACTCGCTGTTCGCAAAGCCGTGATCATCAGTGCGGCGAACAGCGAAGGACAAACCCCGAACGTCGCAGACCATTTAGAAAAGACAACCCCTTAAGCCATTCTATGGGTGAAAACCGAATTTCCACAGATCACCTGCGGAATTGTTGATTACCACGGTGCGCCTAGGATGGCTAAATTTTGTCTTGCGCTTGCACTATTCCCGTATGAAGCCGTATTAGAAAACTTTAATGTTCCGTTCGCGCTGAGTCCAATTCGAATTGTCTATGCAGTGTATTCACGGGTGAAATGCGCGGCCTGCGGCAGAAAAATGCGCGCTGCATCCCACCCGACTCCAAGAAGACCGGGTGGAACACAGCGCGCAACCAGCAACACCCGCGCTAGCCCTGCGAAGGATGCAACACGCGGAATGTGCTGCCCCCGTTTGACCACACCAGCACCAGCGCATCCTGACCGTTCGGCACGCTCGATAACACCTGTGCCACCTCGGCCGCGGATTTCACCGATCGCCGGTTCACTTCCATGATGACGTCCCCACGCTGCAGGCCCGCATTATCGGCCGGACTACCCGGCTGGACATCCTCCACGATGGCGCCGTGAACTGATTGTTGATCTTGCGCCTGCAATTCGTTCCGGTCGTCCGGGGTCAAGTCCGTGAGCTTCAGCCCCCAACGCCCTTTCCCTTGGTCACCGCCGGCGATCTCGGCGCCTTTGCCGCCGGCCAGCGCTTCGAGCGTCACCGCAATGCTCGTCGGTTTGCTGTCACGCACCACCAGCAGATGGATCGTGTCGCCCGGCCGCTTTTGTCCGACTGTCATTTGCAATTGTCCGGCGTCGGTCACGGGCTTTCCGTCGAGTTCGGTAATCACGTCTCCGGTACGCAGGCCCGCCTTCGCTCCAGGTGTGTCCGGCCCAACCTCTGAGACCAGCGCACCCTCAGCTTTGTTCATTTGGAAAAATTTGGCGTTGTCGGGCGTAACGTCGGAAATCTGAATTCCGATAAACGCGTGAGTTACCTTGCCGTCCCGAATCAATGTCTCCACCGTAGGCTGCACGATCTGGGCAGGAATTGCAAAACCCATTCCCGAGAACGATCCCGAGGATGAAATCAGGAAGGTGTTGATGCCGATGAGTTCGCCGCGCGCGTCCACCAGCGCTCCGCCGGAATTTCCAGGATTGATGGCAGCATCGGTCTGAATGAACTCGCCCGGCTTGCGTCGATCGGTTGCGTCGGGATTGGGGCGGTTCAGCGCGCTGATGATGCCGCGCGTCACCGTGAAGCGGTACCCGTACGGATTCCCGAAGGCAAGCACCGTCTGTCCCGGCCGCAAACTCGCCGAGTTACCCCACGGTACGCTCGGTAAGTTGTTTGCATTTACCTTGATCACCGCGAGGTCCGTCAGCGGGTCGGCGCCTACCAGCTTAGCTGACAAAACCTCCCGGTTACTCATGGTGACGCGAATATCGACAGCTCCATCGATGACATGATTGTTAGTGACGATATATCCGTCGGGCGAGATGATCACGCCACTACCCAGTCCGTGTTCCATCCGGTTCTGAGGCTGCGACGGCATGTGGAACTGACGGCCAAAAGGATTGCCCGGGCCAAAAAATTGCTGCATGTCGGGCATTCCCTCCCCACCGTTCTGCTGCGGATTGGACTTCGACACTACCGTGACATTCACCACTGCCGGCGTAACTCGTGCCGCCAGGGTTTCCATGGCGCGGTCGAGCGTGAGCAACGCTCCCACACTGTTGTCATCAAGCGGCGCTGCAGCTGGTGCCGCGGCCGCCGCCTTCGCAGACTTCGTAAAGTTGAAGGTCGCCACCGACCCCACTGCCACCACGGCAATCAGGGCCACTACCAGACGCCTCGTCACCACTGCCTTACAGCGTGCTTTACAACTCTCTAGCCACATCTTCATTTTCTTTTCTCCTTGTCAAACTAATCGGTTACAACTAATGATTTAGTTGTTACTGGCAAAAAAATTTTCGCGCTAAATCGAATGCTCCACAGGTACTCTCGCCAACCCCTCGCCGGCTGGGCTCACCCACATCACTCGCCACACTTGTACGCTCCAAACCGCCGAATCGGATGTCACGAACTGCGTGGCTTCGATGAAGACCAGGGTTCGGAATTGAGGCACGATTTCCTGATCCGCACTTGCGCTAGCCTCGACGACTCGGTCACGCGGCGGTGCCGCATTCAATCGGACAGCAACTACCCGCGCCGGAGCAATCTGCTCTCCGGCAACATCGTGCACACGGACGTGCGCAGGAGCAACTTCGGCCGTCGTCATTTTGGCAGCCGTGCCCACCGATGACGGCTCGCCAGTCCGCAAAGCAGCGGGAATGACCGCCGCCGTTCGCAACGAAGACTGGTACGACGAAGGCTCAGACGAGGACGAGCTGACCGCAGCCGAGTACGGGTGATGGGAGTTACTTGCCGCCATGCTGCGATCAACCCCGCGATCAAATGCGACGAACTGGGGTACGAGCGGCAGCGCCATCAGGCAGGCCATGGAAAAAGCGGCGACCATCGCCAGCGCCGGTTTCCAGACTCGCGTGGCCACTGGACGGTTTGTATCGAGAATCCGCGCCAGCCGCAGCGAAGCCTCGCGAGCCCGATTGACAGCCGCCTGGACCATCGACCATCGTTTGTCGAGTAGGCGGTGTGCGAGGCGATGCGCCAGACTCTTTTCCAGGAGCGAGACCAGACATGTAGCGTATCCATGCGGGTTCGCAGTTTCGGCCAGCACGGCATCGTCACAAGCCATCTCGCGTTCCACCGAGAGCCGGCTCTCAATCCACCACACCGCGGGATGAAAGAAGAATAAAGCGCGCACGACCTTCTGAATGAGATTGGTCCAGTCATCCCAGCGCCGCAGGTGTGCGAATTCGTGCAGCAGGATGGCGTTTAGGTCCTCTGGTTGCAGTTCACGCAACGCCCAGGCGGGCAGCACAATTGTCCGTTGGAAAAAACCGACGGCGGCAGGCACGCGCACGCACTCTGAGGTAGCTATCGTTACCGACCCTGATGCGACCGACCCCGATGCGACCGACTTTGACGCGCCGATTGCGTCGACCGTTCTTCGCACCGCCGGATCAAGATCCGCGGCAACGATCGGAGTGCAACTCCGGCGCAACTGGCGCAGTCGCCAAAGCCCCGCCGCCAAACGCAGCATCGCAACGCCAGCCCCCAGAGCCCAGGCAAGGAAAACGAAAAGCGCCCAAGAACCGGGCACGGTGATCGCGGGCCTCATGCTTCCCCATAACGTCCCCGCCGCCATCAGCGTCCGCCTTCCGCCGAAGCCGCCCAGCACAGGCAGCGCAGCGACGGTGAGCAATGCCACGAACCAGACGGCAAATCGGGTTCCCGAATTTTGCCGGCGCAAAACACGCAGCAACGCCCACGCAAAGAGTGCGACCAGAAATCCTTCCGGAAGCGCGTTGAGAATGCGCTCGATCGAGATTTGCGCCACGGTCTGCAGGAGAAGCCAGCTCATTTTGCGTCCTTCCGCGCCGTGTCCTTTTGCACCGAATCCTTTTGCACCAGCATTTCCCGCAGGCGACCGATTTCCTCTGGTCCAACGCCCTGGTCCTCAAGGAGGTTCAAGACGAGTTGCTCCTGAGAGTTCTTGAAAAAGCGACCCACAAGGTGCCGGATTTCAGAGCGCGTTGCTTCTTTCTGCCCCACCAGCGGCGTATACACGTACGCCCTTCCATCCTTTAGATGTTTCAGATAGCCCTTTCTCTCCAGAACACGGATGGTGGTCAAGACAGAGTTGTAGGCGAGAGAAGGCTTTTCAGTAATAGAATCAAGCACTTGCTGAACTGTGCTCGAACCCTTCCCCCAGAGTACGTTCATGATCCGCAGTTCGGCTTCGGTCAAAGTTCCCGATTGTCTCGGCGGCACTCGATGCCCCTCCTCAGACCTTAGACGCTTCTCGCAGCGAAAGGTAACTAATTCTTTAGTTGCAAGGAAAAGAAAGGGGGTTGCTTCCCTGAGTAAAAATGGGATGCGGCAGCGTCGGGCTCAGTGCCCGCCAAATGAAATGCTAATCTCCGTGCTAGTCCGCGACCTGCCCGCGGCATACACCCATTGCCTCACCGCGGCTGCGGCCGACTCGCCGAGAATCGGATTGCCCCCCAGCAGCTCGACATCCTCCACGGTCCCCTTGGCTGAAACGGATACCCGCAGGCGTACAGTTCCGCCAATCTTAAGCCGCTTCAGCGTCTCTGGATAATCCGGCTCGATCCGTGTAATCAGCTTTCTTTCGGCGTCGCTACTGGAAACCCCGATGAAGAGTGCCTTTACCCCCTCCGCGCTGGCGACGCTGCTCACATATCCAATCGCGCCTCGAGTCCGGGCCACATAAGCCACGACTTCAGCGTCAGATCCAAGTGTCTTCGGCGTGGCGCCTCTGCCCGTGAACACCAGGGTACGGTAGTACGCCGTGAAATCGTCTTCGCTCATGCCGAGGTATTCTTGCAGGAAGGCTGTGTGAACCGGCCCATCCTTCTCGAGTACGGGTTCCACATGCGTACCGTCGAGCGAGCTCTTCTCCTCCAGAAACACGCGTCTCAGCTCGGCCGCGGAGATCGTGTCTGTCTTCACGCTTGAATTGGCAATCACCTTGACCTCGCTCGCGCCGGAATCCACCGCGGCGAAGATCATCAATCCGGCAGCGACGAGGAGTATTTTTCGACATTTCATTGCTATTCTCCTTTGCGTCGCTGCGCCTAGAAATTAATTGCCGTCTTAACCACCAAAGCGTTCGTGTTGGGCTTGAAGCCCTGAGGGTTCACTTCCGGATAAAACCCGTCCGGAAATGTGCTGAACCCATAACCATTCATGAAGTGGCCTTCCACTTTCACGTTCCAGAATCTCTTCAGATCGACGCGTGCCGTGATGACTTTGTCGAAGACGTGATTGGCGGGCAGGCTGGTATCAGTTTGGCTGGGAACATAAGCACCTTCGGGGCCTCCTGATACGCTGGTTATCGCGTAGCGGGAGTAGTAGGAGCCAAGCGCCAGCCGCTTCATAACTCGGTAAGTTCCCGAGACATACCAGCCGCGTACATCGGTTATGTTCGTGAGGGCGACGACGCCGAAAGCTGAATAGTCGCTATCGTCCAGGAAGCGCCGATACTCCGAATCGATCCGCAGTTTCCCCACGATGTACTTGCCGTAGAATTGGTTGGTCCAGTCCGCTTTCGAACGATCGGACTCAGGAAAGAACGCAGGCCCCGAACTGCCTGGATTTTTGGCGGTCGCCTGGCCAGTGATGTCTTCATTCATCCGCGATGCTCCGATCAACAAACCCTTCAACGGAGTGTTCCATCGGAGATCGACACCATACTGCAGCCCCCCATAGCTCGAGTAGTAGAGTCCGTATTGAGCAGCAAGATAGACGTAGCCGCCATGCAGGCTGTCACTGCGGTGCCCGGCATAGGCCGTATAGGCTAGATCGCCGAAACCTCGCTTGAGCGAAACATTGCCGTAGATATCGCCGCCCAGGTGAGCAATCGTGGCGTCGCGGAGATCCGTCGGATAAACACTTTGCGGAAGCAGGGCAAAGACGCGGAGAAAGTCCAGGTCTTGCGTGTCCGTGTACAGGCCCAGAGTGGTTTTGACTTTACCGCCGCGAACCCCGAACCAGCTCTTGAAGCGGTAATCTGCAACGGCCCAGTCCAAAGAGGGATGGTACTGTCCGAGTTGGCCCAGGTTGCGGTCGTAGAGTTGCGCTCCGACCCGGAGCTTTTCGGTAACGTTGGTAGACACATTGACCCCGAAGTCCGTGAAGGCGGCGCTGCCTTGACTGGTGTTCATGGTCAGCCAATTATTGGTGTTCGTGTAGATAAATCCCTGCGATGCGAACCCGTGTATTTCCACGCTGCGGTCAAAGAGCTTAAAATCTTCGGCCTGTAACGTCAGTTGGCCCGCGCAGAAACAGGCAAACACCAGTCCGACGATTCGTCGATACACACGGCCTCCTTTGGTGATTTGTCAACAATTACATCGGCCAGATCAGACGCGGCCATGAGAGCGGCACCATGAAAAAGGCAGCGCGGAAGAGCGCAAAAGGACGTAGGCAGCCTGACCTCAGCCCAGTCCCCCTCGCCGCAAGCTCCACCGTCTTCGCGGACCGTCCTCCGGGACGGCCCGAAAAAACGATTAGTCGGATTGAATTCCGTGGATCCTCGCAGCGCGGGGGCGGAGGCATGCTTCATAAATTGGTTTTGGGTAGGGCACGGCGTTACTGGCTGCAGAAAAACTCTGATTCGCGCAGGTTCTTGGGAAGGGCACGACCTCAGTCGTGCCGTAAGTCGTCGAAAATGTGTTGCGCTTTGGCGCCTGAGGCTAGCTCTTTGCAATGCTGGTGATTTTTCAGAAACGCAGCTACAAGATCGCCAGTCTCATTCGAACTCGACCACAATCTGATGCACTTTCACCGAGTCTCCCTGTGCCACCTTCACCGTCTTCACTTTGCCCGCAACCGGTGCGGTGACGTTCGCCTCCATCTTCATGGCTTCGAGCACCACTAGCAGATCGTTCGCTTGTATCGCTTGTCCGGGCTGGACGTTCACCTTGACAACGACGCCCGCCACCGGACTGCGGCACACTCTCTCCTCGTCAGCGGCCTCCTCGGCCACGGCGGATGGAGTGCGCGCGGCCGCAACCGGCGCCGACTGCAGGGTCGCGGGAACCACCGGATATGGTCCATAATTTGGCATCCGCGGCGGCGTGTCCTCTTCCACAACTTCGACTTCGACCTCGTACGTTTTTCCATCAATTCCGATCTGAAGTTTCAAGCGATGAGTTCCTTCCCTCGAGTGGCTTTCCTGCAGCCTCAGCCCCTCGAGCGTAAATTATGAGAAGCCTGAACAAACACCCGCCCTTGCTGTGACCAGGGATTCACAATTTCGTAGGGTGACTGCAGCATCTTGGCGGAGCGAATCCGGACTCTCTTGCCCAGGAAAGCGGTTACGGCCGCAGCCATCACGACCAGCATTTCAGGAGTGACTTCCTCCTCTTTTGTCTGATCAACTTTTGTCTGATCAAGGGCTGCCTTCGCGGCCGGAGCCGTGGCTTCCAGCTTCGTAACCAACGGGGGAACTGGCACGGTCGCCGCCCGCATTGCTGGAGGCTGGCTTAGTTCCGCAACTCGCGTCTCCAGGGCTTTGAGCATGCTCGTGAGCGCATTCAGTTGGCGTTCCGTCTCCAGCCGCAATTCGGAAGCAGTCCGCCTGAACGTGCGCCGCAAGCTGACATAAGTCAGCGCCCAACCCACTGCCAACACCACGGCAATCACTACCACTGCGTCATTCCATGCCACGCGCCGCTCCTTCGCCCCTAAGCTCTTGAGCTCTTGAGCTCTTGCTATAGGGGAATCAATCCATGTTTCTTGGGAGGACGAAGCTCCCGTTTGGCGTGCAACGATTCCAGCGCCTGCGCCAGATACTTCCTGGTCTCCGCGGGCTCAATGATGTCATCCACCAGCCGCCGGCCAGCCGAGAAATAAGGAGTCGCGAACATTTTGCGATATTCGTTGATCAGTTCTTTACGGCGTACGGCTTTATCCGGCGCCGCATCGATCTCATGCCGGAACACGATCTCAGCCGCGCCCTCCGCTCCCATGACCGCGATTTCCGCCGTGGGCCAGGCCACCACTCGGTCCGCGCCGAGATCCTTGCCGCACATGGCGAGATAGGCGCCGCCATACGCCTTGCGCAACACCAGCGTAATTTTCGGCACGGTAGAAGCCGAGTAGGCAAAGAGCATCTTGGCGCCATGCCGAATGATGCCGCCGTGCTCCTGCTCGACTCCGGGCAGGAAACCCGGCACATCCACGAAAGTGATCAGCGGAATGTTGAAGGCATTGCAGAACCGGATAAAGCGCGCGGCTTTATCGGAGGCATCGATGTCGAGCGCACCGGCAAGAACGTTCGGCTGGTTCGCCACAATACCCACTGGCCGGCCTTGCAGCCGTCCAAAACCGACGACAATGTTCGGAGCGAACCCCGGCTGGATCTCGAGAAAATCCTGATAATCCACCACTCGGGTGATGACGCCACGCACGTCGTAGGCAAGCTTGTTGTCGACCGGAACAATCCCGTTCAT
>Ga0187890_10001144_pt1 | contig 19274 bp, 17 predicted proteins | sample June2016WEW_21_1_FD_133005 | JGI IMG/M metagenome (GOLD analysis project Ga0187890, IMG submission 133005) | Peatland microbial communities from SPRUCE experiment site at the Marcell Experimental Forest, Minnesota, USA - June2016WEW_21_10 | ecosystem: Environmental > Terrestrial > Soil >... | reverse complement strand
GTATCTTGCGGGCGTGGCACTGGCCAGCCAAACCGGAAACGGCGGCGGAGTCTATGTTGCCGAGTACGGCAGCACGTCCGGAGTCGCGCTGGTGAGGCTCAGTGTATCGGGCCAGAAATGTTCGCTGGAAGAACTGAAGACGTCACCGTTTGTAGATCCGAATAGCACGGGGTTGTTGTCCATTGCTACTTTTCCCACTCGATCGTTTTAGTAAATGATGGACCGTAGACGCTTTGATCTTGGGAAAAATGAAGGAACTCGATATGCGCTCGCTGTCGCGGTGGTTGCTGGCGATCCTATTGTGCGGATTTCCTTTGGTGAAGCTCGCGGCGGAAGACTGTCCCGCCCGTCCCGAGTCCGGCAGCGTAGTGAACGACCCCTATAGCATTTCCTCGCAGAATGGCGTTCTTTCCGCCAAATTCGTTCTGGCGCACTCGGTGGACAAGGCTGGTTATACCCACTATTGCTACAAATACAATGCCTCCGGTCAGGTGGTCGAGGCTCCAACCTTGCGTGTCAATCCGGGAGACACGTTGAACCTTGATGTCGTAAATCGCATCGAGAATGACAAAGACACGATGAAGATGCACATGAACATGGCAGGCGCGGGCGATAAGACCTGCGGCGATGGTGGCGATGCGACGCTCGACGCCACCAACGTCCACTTCCATGGCTTGAATGTTCCGCCGATTTGCCATCAGGACGATGTGATCGATACCCTGATTCAGCCGGGCTCACCTGGATTTAAGTACAGCATGCAGATTCCGGCGACGGAGCCACCGGGCTTGTATTGGTACCATCCGCATGTGCACGGCTTCACCGAGTTTCAGGTGAACGGCGGCGCTGCCGGGGCAATCGTTGTCGAGGGGATGGAAAAATATCGGCCCGAGGTTAAGGGGCTCACAGAACACGTGTTCGTGATTCGCCAGCAGTATTTGGTTCCCTGGATCCCCGGACCTTACGAGCTCACCATTAACTATCAGGTCGCTCCTTATGCTGGTCTTAGGCCGATCATTCAGATGCAGCCGGGGGAGAAGCAGTTCTGGCGTGTGGCAAACGCGTCCATCCAGGACTTCCTGGAGTTGCAGGTGCTGGACAATGGCCGGCCGAAAAAACTGGAACTGATCGCGCTCGACGGCTATCCTCTAGCTCAGACCAGAGACGAAGAGACAATCCTGATCCCACCGGCGGGAAGAGCTGAGTTTATCGTGACCGCTCCGCCGGCCGGGGGAAGTGCAGTGTTCTTCACCCAGGCCTATTCCACCGGGCCGACCGGAAACGCTGATATCGCGGGCGTGCTCGCCGACATTCAGGTTACCGACGGTAGCGCCGCCTCGCACCTGCCTAAGGCGCCGGTGCCCGCGCCCGCGGCAGCTATGCCCGCGACGCGAATCAAGTTTTCCGACCTGGCTGATCAGAAGGTGACGGCCGAGCGCAAGCTCTATTTCTCGGAGGAATTTGGCGGTACCAACGGCCCTATCGAGTTTTACATCACGGTGGACGGACAAAAGCAGAAAGTTTTCGAGGCCAATGAGAAGCCCGTGATTACGACCAAGGTGGGAGCGGTTGAGGATTGGACAATAGAAAACCGCGCGCTCGAGACCCATGCCTTCCACATCCATCAGATTCACTTCCAGATGCTGGAGGTGAATGGAAAACCCGCCGCTAATAACGACCTGCGCGATACCATCGAGATTCCGTATTGGACCGGCAAAGGACCATATCCCAGCGTGAAGGTACGCATGGACTTCCGGGATCCGACGATCGCAGGTACGTTCCTGTTTCACTGTCATATCCTGTTGCATGAGGATCTTGGCATGATGCACAAGATCTTGGTAGAGCCCTAGTTACTATTGTTAGTCATCTGTTTTCGATTATCGAAAAAGGAAACAAGAACATGCGCAAACGGTTGCTGATGCTTTTGGGGAGTGGTCTTTTACTGACGGCTGCATACCTGGCCGGGACTCACAACACGACTGTGGCGTATGCGGGGCCATCCATGCGCGGCGCGGTGCCAAAATCCTATGGCAAACTCGTGGCCGCCATTTCAGACTCCATCGGCACCGGCCTGGTTTTTGAGGATGCTGAAGGCGTGATCCGGTTCGTCAGCGTCAATGGGATGAAAGAAGGAGAGTTGGCGCGCTTTGACACCACTCCAACTCGCGGGGGCATCCCCAGATCATACGGTCACTTGGTGACTGCGGTGGTGAACAATGGCGCAACAGGACTCGTGTTCGAGGACGCCAACGGGGTGATTCGGTTCGTTACTTTGACCGGCGTGACCGAGGGTGAGTTAATTCGCGAGTGATATCTGGGTGAAGTCGAATCGCTCTTCCACCGCGGGTTAATGGGGACGAAAGTAGATCACGACGAGTTCCTTGGTTTCCTGCGGCGCCGGTGCCCATTTCCATTTTTCTATGGCTTCGACCGCGGCTTTTGCCAACACAGGATTGCCACCAATCACTTGCGTCAACTTCAGTTTTCCGTTGGGCTCAACTACGGCTTCCAGCCTGACGGTTCCACTGATTTGCAGTTTTCTGGCGAGTTCCGGATAAACTGCGTCCACCTTGTTCACTATTTTCCGCTGTACTTCCGGCTGCTCTTGAGCGAGAGCGTGGGATGGGCAGAAGGCCGTTGTTCCCAAAGAGAGCACTACGATGGCGGCCGACATGTAGGGTCGGATATTCACTGTGCTAGCCTACGCTCGCTCGGTTTCGCCGCGAAGGTAACCAAGGTAATCAAGCGCCGCTGCGTAAGAAATCCGGCGAGCCACCGGCGCTCCATCTCAGGGTTGGGGAAGAACGATTGCGGCTTGATTCTACTGGTGATCCCTCGGAATGGTTTCTTCCCAGGTTTTTTGTTTCAGGGACTGGCCGTCCTTGAATAACTGGCGGGTGTATTTGTAGTAGAAGTTTTGGGCGTCGCTGCTTAGTGTCAGGTGGCCTTGCCAGGTTAGGGTTTGTTGCTTGAGGGCCATGACGATTTCGGCTTCGGCTTGGACGGAGCTGGCTTCCGTGTGGTTATCGTCGGCTAAGTAAGTTATGCCTTCGAAGTCGGATTCTTTTCCCCAGGGGTAAGTTTCTTCTGACTTACCGGTCCAGGTCACTTTTGTTTTTCCATTCAGTTCGTCGCGCTCGGTTTTCCAATCACCGGGCCAGGGGAAGCCTGCGGATTGAATGTCGCTGCGTTGTTCGGACGGCGCCGGAGGCGCGAATTGCGGCGCAGCGTACATGGAGGGCGGGACGAGCGGCAAAGTGACGCGGGATCCGGTGTCGCCGCCCAGCTGAAGAGTCGTCGTCATCGCATAGGGTGTCGGCCAGATCATGGGCCAGAGCGCGTTCGAAACCGCCAAACGAATGCGGTGGCCTTTGGGAAAGGTCCAGGTAGCTAAGTGCATTTCTATATCTAGCGAGTAAGTCTGGTTTGGCACTAAGTCTTTAGGGTCGGAAGAGCTATCGCGCTGTGCGCCGTTGAGTCCGGCACCAGTAACTTGAGTTACTGTGCCGTCGGGTGCTACGTCGGAGAGGTGTGCGAACCAGTCGGCTTGCGGAGCGGACGAACTTACCTGAAGCAAGGCATGGGGACGTCCAAGGAGGGTGAGGTCTGTCTTGAGCGGAGTCGAATCGTAGGTGAGGCTGAAGGCGTCGACAGGGCGCTGGTCGGTAAGCAGTTCTCCCCACCAGAATCCGGCTTCCACGCCAACGCTCGGAACGTAGCGGAGTTGGTGGGCGCCGGGCCTCGCGGGCTCGGTGGAGAGGACGTGAGCGTCGTAGAGATAGAGCGGTGTGTTGGCTACGTTCCTCGGGGGCCAGCCAATCTCGCCGCGCCATTTTCCGGGCACGGTTTTGAGGTGAGGATCGGGAGCGTGCCACTCCTGCATATAAATGGATAGCGGCGGTTCTTCCATGATTCCAGTGTTGCGGTTTTTGAGCCAGTAATCCCACCAGCGCAGGGCTTGATCTCGCCATTCGATTTGAGGGCCGGGCTCCGCGTCGTTGGGGAAGGTGTGATTCCAGGGACCAATGATGGCCTTCACCGGCGCCTTCACTTGCTCGAACATGCGAGGGATGGAATCGCGATAGCCATCCAGCAGACCTCCAATTAAAAAGCAGGGAATTTTGATTTCGCTTAGCGGGCGGACAGGAGCGCTCCAGAACTGGCCGTCGCGTTGATGCTTGAAATAAAGCAGGGACCATGGTGCGGATTCGAAGCGCGGGCCAAGGATTGTTTCGTCGAGCGAATAGTCGGGGGCGCTGGTCATAGAGGGCGCAAGATCCATGTTGAGTTCGAACTCATCGAAGTGCATCATACCGTCGATGTAATGGATGTCGTCGTGGAAGAGTTGTTCGGTGGCATCGACCGCGAGAATGGCTTTGAGCGCGGGCGGATGACGCATCGCCAGTTGGATGGAGTTGAAGCCTCCCCATGAGATGCCGAACATCCCGACTTTGCCGTTGGACCACGGTTGAGCGGCTAACCAGGCAATGACTTGCTCGCCGTCGAGTTGTTCCTGTTCTGAATATTCGCGGTCGGTGGGCGCGCCTTCACTGGCGCCGAAGCCGCGGATATCGACGCGGACACTGACGTATCCGTGGGCGGCGAACCAGGCGTGGATGGGATAGTCGCGGGCGGCGGTGGCATCGTCTTTGCGATAGGGAAGATATTCGAGGAGAGCGGGAAATTTTTCTCCCGGCTTGGCGTTGTCGGGCATGTAGAGAGTGGCGGAGAGGTGAACGCCGTCGGGCATTGGAATCCATTGCTGGACCATGTGGACGGGGCGCAGCGCGGGCGGTGTTCTCGGGACAGGGAGTGCGTTGAGGCTGGCGGAAATCGCGAGCGGGACAAGGATGGCGAAAGCTGCACGAGAACGTAAGAACATAGGCGCGCAAATCATAACAGGAGAGCGTGCTGGTGTGTAGGGGTTGGGCCCGCGACCTTATGCCGCGGGCTTTTTACGTAACCATGAGTGAGAAGGTCGGCTCTCGCCGTTCTATCTCCCTTGACACGGTGTGACTATCTTCTTATTGTTGCTAACCGACCATGAATATTGTCAAGGCTACGAAGAAGTATGAGGATTGGTTGAGGCTGCAAATCCCAATTGTTGGGCGCGATTTGCGCTTCAAGCATGAGCAGATGGCCGCCGCCCTTTTTCCGTTCTTGCGGGCGACTTTCTATCGCTGGGTGCAAGTGTGGCCGGAAGTCTGTGCCGACCTCACCCGCGCACCCCATCTTTTGTCGGTGGGCGATCTGCACGTGGAGAACTTTGGCACCTGGCGAGACACCGACGGGCGGCTGGTGTGGGGAGTTAACGATTTTGATGAAGCGTGTGTGTTTCCCTACGCCATGGATCTGGTGCGACTGGCGACGAGCGCGTTGCTGGCGACGCGGGACAATCGTCTGGCGATGAAGCCGAAAGATTCGGCGACCGCCATATTGGCGGGATACGAGTTGGGCATGGAGGAGGGCGGGCGTCCGTTTGTGTTGAGCGAGAGCCATGACTGGTTGCGAGCGATCGCGGAGAGCAAGCTCCGGGATCCGGTAGTGTTCTGGCAAAAAATGGATGGTCTTCCGACGGCGAAGGGAGAGATCCCGGAGAGCGCGCGCGAGGCGATTGAGCATCTGCTGCCAGAGCGGGGCATGCCGTACCGACTGGTGCGCCGAGTGGCGGGCCTCGGAAGCCTGGGGCGGACGCGCCTCGTGGCGATCGCGGAGTGGAAAGGCGGGCGCGTGGCCCGCGAAGCGAAGGCGTTGCTGCCATCGGCCTGGCACTGCCTGAATCCAAAGCAAGCGCCGGCAGAGATTCTGTACGCGGCGATCCTGAGGCGAGCGGTGCGCTGTCCCGATCCGTATGTGCAGATGCGGGGGCACTGGATCGTGCGGCGTTTGTCGCCGCATTGTTCGCGGATCGAACTGGATGCGCTCGGAACCAGCCGAGGAGAACTGCGGCTGCTGGAGGCGATGGGGAAAGAGACAGCAAATATTCATGTGGGAACCGAAGAAAAGCGGCGGGCGATCCTGAAGGATTTGCGCGGACGAAAAGGGAACTGGCTGGCCGGCGCGGCGCAGGCAATGGCGGATACCATGGAGAAAGATTGGCGGGTGTGGAGGGAGCGCTGGCAGAGTTAGCCCCTGCCAGCGCCTTATTGGAGGGAAAGTCCGTGCGAGGACTCGGGTGTATCGAAGAGCTGAAATTCCAGTGCGTGAGGTTTGTTTTCAGCTCCGATGGTGAGGAGTGCGTCGAGGATGCATTCCAGCGCCTCGGGAGAACCTGACCAGACGCGGGAAAAGGACTCGCGATGAACTGCCAATTCGCCGACCAGGTGGCCCACCGCTCGGGGACCGAGATCGACATCGGTCAGAGTTGGATCGCTGCCAATCGGCAGCGGGGGGCTCTGTCCTGGAGGCAGGCGGAGGCTGGCCTGGGTTAGCCAGTGGGCGATAAGGGTTTTGAGATGCTGCCGGCTGCAGACGCTTTTCATGTTGTTTTGCGAGGCAAGTGAGGAATGCCAGGACAGGATCTTGAGGCGGTCAAGCCAGCGGTTTTCGACCACCAGGAACCATCCCGTGCGTCGAAAGGTGTCCAGGCCGCAAACCGAGCAAGGCGTGCGTTTTGTGATTGGGTAATCCATTAGCGAGTAATCCATCGGCCTCCCTTTTGACAATCCCTCAAGCGCTGACCGCGGCGCGGGTGAGGAAGCCTGGACTCGAGTGTTCGCTTAGGGGGACGGTCCGCATCCCCAGGTTGGGATCGAAGCGGAGCGTGAAGTGCGAGCAGCAGGCGTCGCAGAGCCAGAAATGCTCCCGCCGCCGGAGCTTCCGCCGGTTGCCGTCAAAGGCCGCGTTCAGGTCAGAGGGGAAAGTTTCCGCGAGGAACAGCTTGCCTTCGCGCAGGGAACGGAAGGGAACCGTGCAGGCTGGGTTGGCGCATTTCTGGAGCATGGGCTGGATCCAATCTTCTCTTCTGTGGAGTTTTGGCCAGAGAGCTCTGCGAAATATTGCACGCCAGAGGCCGAAGCGTTGACGCGCACATTAGAATTTATTTACCCGCGTTTGCAGCGAGTTGCACGGTGGAAAACTGGTCAGGATTACCCGGCGCTAAACGGTGCTGACGGAAAGCAGTCTCTGCCGACGGATGGTCGTCAGCGGTTGGCGAACATTTCTGAACCGGAGAAACACACGCGCACGAGTCGAGCGTTTTTCCGGACGGCTCGCGCAACGGAAACCGGGCGTTCCCGTGCAGGCTGACGGGATCACGGTAAAAAAACAAATAGCAGCGAACCCAGGGCCGTGTTTTTGACGCGGCCCTGCAGATCGCAAGATCGCGCCCGCTATTTCAGGAAAACCTCTTGCAGGAGTTCTGAGCTGACGATCTCCCGAATCTCTGCGCGCTTCTCGCTAAGCTGCTGCGCCGGAGCTTTCCCGCCCAGGATCTTGTCGCGAATCGCCTCGCCTTTTGCCGCCAGTCCGTCCATGGCCGCGTAGTTCTTGTATTCGATGGCCACACAGATGTCCCAATCCTCCGGACTGTTCTTGGTCTCCTTGAAGAAAACTTTGTAGTCCAGGATCAGCCCCTGCCGCTTCTCTTCCTCGATCATCGGCTTGGTGGACTGGCGCAGTGTGGTGAGGTATTCATCCATGTGAGTGGGTTTCACGCGAATCAACTGAATGCGCCAGATGGGGCCCTCGGTGTAGTGCTCCTGCGCGAACAGCGCAGGCGCGAGCAACAACAGGAAAACGACGAGCCCGTAGAGTTTCTTCATAGTCAATCTCCTTGGTTGGGTGAGTTAACGGCTGGAGGATCATACACTGAGTTCTGGAAAACGGGAAAGCCAGCCGCTTCGAGCATAAGCCGTTTTGAACAATAAGCTTCGGGTAAGGCGCGGCTTCACGGTTTGCGGAAGACTCGATGTTGCACTTGATTTTGGGTGGCGCAGCGCTTCAGCGCTGCGATGCACGAAAACCGCTCTAGCGCATCATCCAGGTAGAAGCGGCGACGAGAACGCCAGCGGCCGCCATAAACAGGCCGAAGTGCCAGAATATGCGGCGCCCCGAGAGCAGCGTGATCGACGTGATCACCAAAGCGATCTCCAGGAAGACTTCCCCCAGATCGAAGCGGTCGGCTTTGCGGTGCGTGAGCGTGAATTCCCGTTCGGTTTCGTGGGCTGCGGCTTCCAGCTCTTTCTTGTCGCCTTTGTAGCGCTCGGCTTCGGCACGAACTTTCTCCTGAAGCTTGGCGGCGCCTTCGGCGTCCTTGGAGGCGACCACGCCCGCCAGGTCGGCAAATAACTCGTCGGTATGGAGGCGGATATTCTTGGCCTGGTAGTAGGCCCACTGATCGGTGACCTTATTCTGCAAAATGATTTCTTCAGTATGCGTGCGATGGCCGAGCAGCGACACGGTTGCCACCAGAACGGCCAGCACTGCCATGGTGAGCGTGATGGGGGCGAGATCGGGATGCTCCCGGGCGTGTGCAGCGTTCTCGTGCAGTTCCTGAAGTTCATCGGTCATGTTATCGGTCTCCTGTCCAAGCTCGTTAGTGGAGAGCCGGCCGTCCCCGCCCGGCCGCCATGCTGCTGGACGGGCGAGACGCCCGTCGCTCCCCCGCAAAACTCGTTACGCTTAGTGACGACCTATGAGGATAACCCAAGTTGCCTATTCTCCCATCACTTTAATGATCACCCGTTTGTCGCGCTGGCCGTCGAATTCGGCGTAGAAAATCTGCTGCCATGGGCCGAAATCGAGCTTCCCATTGGTGACCGGGACGATGACCTCATGGTGAATGATCAGCGATTTCAGGTGAGCGTCTCCGTTGTCTTCGCCGGTCTGGTGATGCTGGTAGTTCTGCCGGAAGGGAGCGAGCGTTTCCAGCCACTGATCGATGTCTTTGATCAGCCCGCTCTCGTTGTCGTTGACGTAGACCCCGGCCGTGATGTGCATGGCGGAGACCAAAATCATGCCGTCCTTGATGCCGGACTTCTTGAGCGCGCTCTCAACCTGCGGGGTCAGGTGAATGTAGGCTCGCTTGGTTTTCGTGTGCAGGGTCAGGTATTCGGTATGGAATTTCATGCTTCCACATCTATCACGGGGAGGGGTTGGCGCGGGAGGAAAAGTTTTTCGGCAGGCTGACGGTCCGGCGGCACCGGTGTGCGTACAAAACGTTTCACGTGAAACGTTTTGTACTTACTCAAATGTATGTACTATACGATAAGTACAATGATTGTGTAAGGGAAATCAGGTCGTCATTTCGGACTTGCAAGTTATTGATAGTACACGGGGTCGGGTGTGGTTAAAGAGACACTAGCGGGTACTTGTTACACTGTAATTATTACAAAGCCTCAGTCTTTCTCAACCCCATCCACGCTTCTGTGGACAAGAGATAACCAACTCCGAAAAGTCGCAGAAGGGCTGGGCATTCACGCCGGTCTGGCTTAGAGAATTTGAAGAAGCAGTGGGGAGCGTGTCGTTTGTCACCGGTCTGTTCTCCTCCTCGTTGATATGGCCCACCCTTTCGGAAGAAGATCGTAAGTCAGTGGAGGATCGGGACAAGTTGTTGAGTTCCCAGGTGCGCCACTTCTTGCGCTTTTCGGCAAGTGGCCCGCCGTCGTCACTGCGCGTGTATTTCCTGCAGCCCATGCTGACGGCGGACCTTGATTTTGCCCTCGTCTTTGCGGGCCTGTGCAAGATCATAGGCGAGCTGCATCCGCAACCACGCTTCCGGAGTGCTGCCAAATGCCTTCGAGAGCCGGATCGCCATCCGGGGGCTGATTCCGGAGTTGCCGTGGATGACGTTGTCGAGCGTTTGCCGGGTGACGCCAAGGACCTCCGCTCCCTTGGTGACGGACAGGCCTAGGGGTTCAAGACACGCGGTTCGGATACTGCGTCCGGGGTGCGGAGGGTTTTTCATCGGCATGGTGTTCTGCTCCTTGATATTGTGCGCTTAGTGGTAATCGGTCATGGCAACGTCAAACGCATCCGCGCCTTCAAAGCGGAAGATAATGCGCCAGTTCGCCCGTACAGTTACCGACCAGAAGCCTTTCAGTCCGCCCTTCAACGGGTGCAGGCGATAACCGGGAAGGTTCATGGCCTGCGGAGTTTCGGCTTCGTCGAGCCGGGCGAGAATGTCTTCAACCGTGTCGAGCAAGTCGGGGCGTATCCCGCTACGGTCACCGCGCTCATAAAGTCGTTTGAGCCCGCGATGCTTGAAGCTTCTAATCACCAGAATACACCGTAAAGTGTATGTTGTCACTTGTCAAGGTGGGCTATTCGTGAGCCGACCTAATCAGGGGTGCCCTTAGCGCATCGACTCTTCGATTTCGGAAATCCAATCCGGACGCTTCAGCACTTCGCGAGGTTTGGGGCCGTCGGCGGCGCCGACGATGCCGTCGCGTTCCATCAGGTCGATGAGGTGGGCGGCGCGTCCATAGCCTATGCGCAGGCGGCGCTGCAAGAGGGAAGTAGAGGCTTTGCCGAACTCGATCACCAGCCGCACGGCATCATTGAAGAGCGGGTCATTATCATTGTCGTCGGCGGGAACTTCTCCGGAATCGCCGGCGCCCTCGGGCGACTCGCGATCTTCTTTCGGAGTCTCGAGGAATTTCTCCTGATATTGCGCCACGCCCTGCGCCTTCCAGAATTCCACGACGGCTGCGATTTCTTTTTCGGTTACATACGGAGCATGCAGGCGGTGCACGCGCGCCGAGCCGGAAGGCAGGTAGAGCATGTCGCCGCGTCCGAGAAGCGATTCGGCGCCGTTCGCGTCAAGAATGGTGCGTGAGTCAACTTTAGTCGCGACACGGAACGACACGCGCGCGGGGAAGTTCGCTTTGATTAGTCCCGTGATTACATCCACCGACGGGCGCTGCGTGGCTAACACTAAGTGAATGCCAACGGCGCGGGCCATCTGCGCTAAGCGAGTTATCGATTCTTCTACGTTGTGGCCATCTAGCATCATTAGATCGGCTAACTCGTCGATGATGATGACGATCTTTGGAATGGGTCCGTCGTCGGCAGTCGCCTGCTCGCTGAACAAGCTGGGCGTGTCATCGAACAGGCGGTTGTAACTGTCGATGTTACGTACGCCTTTCGAGGCTAGCAGTTTGAGGCGGCGCTCCATTTCACGGACGGCGTTGCGCAGCGCGTTGGCGGCAAGTTTCGGCTCGGTGATGATCGGCGTGTAGAGGTGCGGGACGCCTTCGTAAACGCCGAGTTCGAGGCGCTTGGGGTCGACTAACACCAGCCTTACTTCGTCGGGCGTCGACTTATAAAGAATCGACATGATCATGGCGTTGATGGCCACGCTCTTGCCCGTACCGGTCGAACCGGCGATCAGCAGGTGGGGCATGCCGGCGAGATCGGCGGCGGCGATGCGTCCGTTGATGTCCTTGCCCATGGCGACCGTGAGCTTCGATTTCGAGCCGAGGAATTCCGGCGACTCGATGTTCTCCCGCAGCCAGATGATTTCGCGCTCCCGGTTCGGCACCTGGATGCCGACCGTGCTCTTGCCGGGCATGCGTTCGACCAGGATGCTTTCGGCGCGCAGCGCGAGGCAGAGATCGTCGGTGAGGCTGATGATGCGGCTGTATTTGATGCCGGCCTCGGGTTTGAATTCGAAGGTGGTGACGACCGGCCCGGGGTTGATCTGAGTGACTTGGCCGAGGACTTCGAATTCCGCGTACTTCGCCGTGAGCACCTGGGCGACGATCTTGAGTTCTTCTTCGTGGACGGCTTGCTGCTCGTCGGGACGGTGCAGCAGGCTCGACGGCGGAAGCTTGTAACTGCCCGCGATTTTGGGCAGGATCGTTTTCGCCTTGTGCTCGACGTCGGCGCGGTCAGTAACCTTGACCTTGACTTCGGCTTCGATTTCGGCAGAGGCCGCGGACGAATTCTGTGTCGGCGGGTTGATGCCGGAGTCGCCGACTTCCTCCGCCATGCGCTCGATGCCAGTGCGCGCGGCCGGAGCTGCGGACTGCACACCCGGAATTTCCTGCTCATGACCCGAGACTTCGAGGTGCGAGACTTCCTGCCGCAGCGGCGCGGGCCGCGCCGGCACGAGTTGTGCCGTGACCACTGGTTTTTCCGCGCGGCGCTTTTCTAATTCTTTCTGTTGACGCTTGCGCTCGCGCTCGTCCTGCCAATCCTTAAAGCGATCTCTGAGCGCCAGCACGAAAGCGAAGCGGGTAGGCGCCCAGACTTCAATCGCGGCAAACGAGAAGGCCGTCGTGAGGTAGAGTGCAACGGCCAGAACGGTAGTGCAGACAATGTATGCGCCCGCAACGTTAAGGTAACGGATTAACACGTCGCCGACGATGCGCCCAGCCAGCCCTTCGATCGGGATCGCTCCCATCCAGCGCATGTGTCCGGGCAGAATGGCGAGCAGCGCGGGCACGAACATGAGCAGCCAGATTCCGCCCAGCGTCTTCGCGATTGGAGTTTGCACCGCTCGCGAGCGGAACCAGCGCGCCCCCAGCATAACCATGAAGATGGGCAGCAGAAACGAGCCCACTCCCCAGAATTGCAGGACGACGTCGGAAAGATAGGCTCCGAAAATGCCGATCCAGTTGCGGGCAGCGTGCGACTTGGTGAGGATGGAGGCGCTGTTCAGCGAAGGATCGAGCGGCGAATAAGACGCCAGCGCGAGGAAAAGGAGGAGTGCGGAGACCGACAACAGGAATCCGACGAGCTCGTTCAGACGCCGGTTCCTGGTTGGCGCAAAAATCTTCGAGAAAAATGTCATGTGGCAGCGACGGCGTCGGCCAAAAAGCCTACCCACAGCGCCGTAACAAGGCCAGAGCCCCATAATTATGACAAGAAGCGCCGCTTCCTACAATGCGGGAAAAGGGCCGGGTTGGCGAGTTGGGTACCGGGCGGGGAACGATGGTTTTGCGCAGAGGCTCCTGGCGCTCACCGCACATCAATATGTGACTTACTTCACTGACAGCAAGCGCCCATGTGTGTTTGTATTTCTTCGTCCCGTCTCCCCGAAGAGCAGGTCCCACCACGGTGTGCACACCCCCTGAGACGAGAGCTTAGAACGTCGGCCCCTTTAGCAATTAGTTTGTCGGTGAAGATTCGTATTCCGGGCCTGGCAGATCGAGATCAGAACGCGGGTAGCTGCTCGTAGCTGAATGATCGACCGTTAATGATCGACGTCCAATGATCGACGTCCAATGATCGACGTCCAATGATCGACGGCCAGTGATCGACAACGAACGATCGACGACGAATGGTCGACTGCCAACGATCGACCTCGACCATGGCCCCGCTTCCATTCGTGAAGGAGGTAGTGTATGAGGCGCAAGTTCAGTGGTAATTATTCTCTCAGTGTTGTTGTTCCTTTCGTCGCAGTGCTGATCGCATTGGCAGCTATGGCGGCGCTGGCGCAAATGCCGGGAGCGGGTCAGCGGCCAATTCAGCAGGCAGTTTTGCCCGTGCAACAGGGTGCCGGCGCGGCCGGCGCGGCCGCGCAATTGCTGCAACGTCCGCTGTTGCCGGGAGCTACAAATGCCGGGACCGCTCCTGCAAGCCACCCGCGAGCTAAGCGGCACGGAGCGCGCCCGATGGACGCCGGCCCTTTCTTCCTTCCGGCGACCCTCTACGATGCGGGTGGAACCAGTGGCTGGTATGGAATCGGAGCCGTGGCGGTCGTCGCGGACGTGAATGGCGACGGCAAGCCTGACATTGTGGTAACGAACCCAGGCCCCAATACTGTGGGCGTGCTGCTGGGCAACGGCGACGGTACATTCCAGCCGGCGGTGACGTACGGCTCGGGTGGACCCGTATCCTCCTCGCTCGCGGTTGCGGATTTAACTGGCGACGGCAAACAGGATATTGTCGTGCCCAACTGGTGGGGTGGTGGAGGTTGGGGAAATTACGACGGCGCGGTGGACGTCCTGATGGGCAACGGCGACGGCACCTTTCAACCGCCTGTGAGCTACGACGCTGGTGGTATGTTGAGCATTGCCGTCGCGGTCGCGGACGTGAATGGCGACGGCAAGCCTGACATTGCCGTGGCAAACTTCCAGGGATCATCCGTGACCGTATTGCTGAACAACGGCGACGGCACCTTCCAGCCGGCTGGGAGCTACCCTACCGGGGTAGGTGCAACGGCAGTCGCAATCGGGGACGTGAATGGCGATGGCAAGCCGGACCTGGTCGTGGCCGTTCATGTCAACGGCAACTGTTCGGGCAGCGCGGTAGAAGTGCTGCTGGGCAATGGCGACGGTACATTCCAGCCGGCCGTCGGCTATGACACGGGTGGAGCATGCCCTGGGTCCGTGACAGTGGCGGATGTTAATGGCGATGGCAAGCTCGACATTGTCGTCGGCAACGGGGGCGGCAAAGCAAATGGCGACGGCGTAGTTGGGGTTTTGCTGGGCAACGGGGACGGGACTTTTCAGCCGGCGCAGGCGTACGACTCGGGTGGAAGCGGCGCCGGTTCGGTCGCGGTAGCCGACGTGAACGGCGACGGCAACCCAGATATTGTGTTGATCACCGGGAGCCCCGAAACCTCGAACATAAGCATACTGCTGGGGAATGGTGACGGCACGTTCCAGTCGGCCTTAACGTATGGATCGGGCGCAACACCGGTCAGTTCGATCGTAGTGGCGGATGTAAACCATGATGGCAACCCCGACCTCGTGGTGGGAAACACAACCGGGGGAAACAACGGCGACGGCTCGGTGGGTGTGCTGCTGCACACAGGAACGACACCCACGACAACCACATTGGCCTCAAGCATGAATCCTGCGGGTTACAATCAGCTAGTGACCTACTCGGCCACAGTGACCACTCAGGACGGAGGGGCAGCGACCGGAACGGTGGCGTTTCAGGACGGAGGCACGACGGTCGCAACGGTTCCGGTGGCCAACAATCAGGCGGCTTTCAGCACAGCGTACAAGAAAGGCGGTGTGCACGCGATCACAGCCGCGTACTCAGGGACCTTGAAGTACGCTGGCAGCACGTCCGCGACGCTCGCGGAGCACATTAAGAGCCCTCCGTCCAAAACAGTCGTGACCACCTCGGGATCGCCTTCGTTAGTCGGGCAGCCGGTAACATTCACCGCAACGGTCACGTCAACCCACGGGGCAATTCCGGATGGCGAACTGGTAACGTTCTACGACGGGAAGACCGCGATTGGCACGGGCACCACCGCGAATGGCGTAGCGACGTTCACAACTTCCTCGCTGACGGCGAAGACGCACACCATCAACGCCGCCTACCCCGGGGATGACACGTTTGAGCCGGGCACTGGGTTGGTGAGACAGGTGGTGGATAAGTACACGACAACGACGGCCCTAAGTTCGAGTCTCAATCCCTCGAACTATAAGCAGGCAGTGACTTTCACCGCGACGGTTACATCGGCGGGACCGAACACACCAACCGGCAAAGTGGAGTTCAAGGATGGAACCAAATCCATTGGATCGGCGATATTGAACGCCGGTGTAGCCACGCTTACCAAGTCCATGCTTGCCGTGGGTTCACACCCGATCACGGCTGAGTACCTGGGCGATACGAGCTCCGCCGAAAGCACATCCTCGGTGTTGGATCAGGTGGTGGAATAGACTTCGACGAAGAACGCGCTGCTCTTTGTTCGAATGGAAATCACAGATGAGCCGCCCGCTGTCTGGGCGGCTTCTTCTTTGCATAACGCGGAAAGTGGGAGCGCGATAACTGCCGTTCGTGCTTGCTATCTTCCGATCATTCCCGCCGCCCAGGCCAGCACGGCGATTCCAAGCACGATGCGATACATGGCGAACGGTGCGAAGCCGCGCTTGCGAACATAGCCCATGAACCAGGCGACGGCTCCGTAGGCGACGATGAAAGAGACAACGAAGCCGATGGCAAGGATGACCCAATCGTGAGGCGTGATTTGGGCGACGCCAATGGGATTTTCATCTTTGCCGCGGAGCGATTTGAAGAGCGTATAAAGCGTGGCCACCGTCATGGTCGGTATGGAGAGAAAGAAGGAGAACTCCAGCGCGGCGGCGCGTGACATCCCCACCAGCTGTCCGCCGGCAATCGTGGACATGGAGCGCGAGGTGCCGGGGAAAACGGCGGACAGAATCTGGCAGGCGCCGATCCAGATGGCTTGGCCGCCGTGGATGTCGTCCATCCTCCATGTATGTATGGGCGAAGCTTGAATGGGCGAACCCGGCGCACCCGGCCCGGCCTTTTCCCACGGCGCTTTCATGGCGTCGATGATCCACATTACGATGCCACCGATCAGCAGCGCTGCGCCCATCACGTAGAGACTCTCAAGGTTCTTGCCGATCACCTTGGTCAGCAGAAAAGACGGGATCGCGGTGACGACGAACGCGATCATGACCAGGCTCAACGGATGAGTCAGCACGGTGCAGTCTTTTTTCTCGCCCTCAGGAAATGTCGAGAAAAGCTTGGCGATATGATGGCGGAAATAAATTGGCAGAACTAAGATTGCGCCTAACTGGATGACGATGGAATACATCTTCCAATAGCCGCTATCGAGCGGCACGTGCAGCAGGACTTCCGAGATACGGAGATGGGCGGTGGAACTGACGGGCAGAAATTCGGTGAGCCCTTCGACAATTCCGAGCAACACGGATATTAGATATTCGTTCAAGTGGCGTCTCCAATGTAGAGACGCGGCTCGCCGCGTCTCACGCGAAGCCGAGGCAAGCCCCGTCTCTACGGGAATTCATTGTCCAATCTTCGCAGGTTCCGCGTATCTCCGGAAGAAACTATCTGGCTTCCACTCGGGACGATGATCGCCATTGGCGATGTTGATGAGCAGGGCCCTGACGATCGCTTCGTATTTCGCGGCGGCGGCAATGTCCACCGGTTGGTCCACGTCGTCCGAAGGCGCGTGATAGCGCTGCGTGAGCCAGTCTTTGAAAATCTTCTGCTCGGATGACCCGGGTTCGGGAGCAACGCTCATCATGAGCGAGGGAACACCGTGGCGGATGAAGCTGTACTGATCGCTGCGGACGAAGATATTGCGCAGCGGTTCGGGATCGGGCTGAACTCTAACGCCGAGCGATTGCGCGACGTCGCGCGCGCGATCGCCTAGATCGGTCTCGTCAAGACCGAACACCGTGAGAAGCCTGAGGGGCACGATGGGCAAGAACATGTCGACATTGACGTCGGCGACAATGGACTTGGGCGCGACCGTGGGATGAGCGGCAAAGTATTTTGAGCCGAGCAGACCTTTTTCTTCGCCGGTAACCAGGACCAGCAGGATCGAGCGGCGCAGCCTTTCCGGATTCTTCTTGAAGCTGGCAGCCATATCGAGGACGAGGGCGCTGCCGGAGCCGTTGTCCATCGCTCCGTTGTAAATGCGGTCGCCGTTGATGGGCTCTCCGATGCCGATGTGATCAAGATGGGCGGAGAGCACCACGTATTCATCTTTCAGAACGGGATCGCTGCCCGGGAGTTTCGCGACGAGGTTTGCCGACTCTACCTTCGTGAGTTCAACCTTCGTTTTTGCGGCAAGCGAAACGGCGAGCGGAAACTGCGGCAGTGGCTTGCGATCCTTACCAAGAGCAGCGATTTCTTCGAAAGTATGGCCGGAGCCGGCAAGGAATTTCTCAGCGCTGGCGGGATTGACGGTAACGGCAAGCTTCGCGCCTTCGGTTTCGTTGAACTCCGGATAGTCGAGATCCATGGTGGGATGAGCGCGGTTGAGCGCGACGCGCGACCATGGAATGTCCATCGATGCGGGGTTAATCAACGAAACCATGCCGACGGCGCCTGCCGCGCGCAGCACTTTCCAGCGCTCCGCCGCCGTCTGGTAATGCGAAGCCAGCGCGCCCGGAATCTCGGCGGGCGATCCGGAAAAAATCACGATGATCTTGCCGCGGACGTCGACGCCGGCGAAGTCGTCATAATTTTTCTCGGGGACTTTGAGGCCATAGCCGACGAAGACCAGCGGCGCTTCGACCTCGGGCGCGGGCATCACGCGTGTGCTGATGATGGCATCTTCGCCGAGCGTGAGCGGTTCGCGTTTGCCGTCGCGGATGAGAGTAAGGCTGCAATCTTTTTCGACGATCTGACGGGAGACGAATTTGACAGACTGGTAGAAGCCGTCTACGCCCGCGGGTTCCGCGCCCGCGCTCTTGAGTTGCTCGACGGCGTAAGCTTGCGCGGCGCGTTCGCCACGGCTGCCGGTGTCGCGGCCTTCGAGTTTGTCGTCGGCGAGGAATTTGATGTGATTCCACCAGGTCTGGCCGTCGAAATGAGTAGCGGTCTGGGCCGCGGCGGAAATCGCGAAGAGCAGCGCGAGCAGCAAAGTTGATGACTTGATTTTCATAGAGTCCCTCATAGGGCGAAGGTTTCTAGGATAGCAGGAAGCGGCGCGGAGAGAGGTCATCCCTATACATGGCTGGGCTTGGAGCCGGCAGCGATCCGGGGATGGCAGATCAACTCCTGAAGCAAAGGCGACGACGCCGAAAAGAAGTAAGACAGAATACGGGGGCTTTGGCCTGTACTGAAAAAGACTGTTAGCCTTCAGCTTGTTCTTGTGGAAGCCAGCAACTGCGCACTCCACACGAAAAGCTGAAGGCTAACGGATGTTTTTAGAACTCGTAATGCACTCCAAGGGTTACGTTGTTTGCATGGAAGCTCCGAGGAGCGGTGAACCCGTAGGCCGGACCGCTCATCGCAGTATTTGGCAGCGTGCTGCAGGGCACGACCGGAGCCGGGATAGTCAGCGTCGGGAGCGTGCTGGAGGGATTGCAATACTGTGCTCCCGAAACACCACCCTCGCCGTAGCCGAAGTAGTTATACTCGCCCTTCCAGATCAGATTCTTCCGCATCGCATAGGAGAGATTCACAAAAGGCGTCTGGTAGAGAGAGACCAGCGATCCGTTCACATCGCGCGGATCGTTGAAAAAGCGGCTGCCGTTGACCGAGCTTACGCGGTAGCCGATGTTGGCGTGGAACTTGTCGATCGGCGAAAGAGCCAAGGCCACTGACGCGTACTGCGTTGGAGCGTTCATGAAGTCCCTAGCCGGACCAAAAGTATAAGGAGTCCCCGGCACGCGGGGAGGCGGAGACGGGCAGGCCACGCCGGTGGGCGTCGCGGCGCCCGGTATGGTGGGGCTTGAGGCCGTGCCCAGGAAGCAGATGTTGGTTGCCGTGTACACGTCGCTGTAGGCATAGCTGATGTCGAACCCGTAGTGCTCGTTCGGCATCAAGTCGGCGTTCAAACTCAGTATGCGGCTATGATCGACGTGCTGGAGCGGGCCATCAACGGACGCTGTGCCTGTATTGTTCGTATTGTTGTGGCGCTCGAGGTCATT